>Ga0302319_10001844_pt1 | contig 46896 bp, 36 predicted proteins | sample Bog_T0_2_FD_203319 | JGI IMG/M metagenome (GOLD analysis project Ga0302319, IMG submission 203319) | Peat permafrost microbial communities from Stordalen Mire near Abisko, Sweden - Bog_T0_2 | ecosystem: Environmental > Terrestrial > Soil > Wetlands > Peat | place: Sweden: Abisko, Stordalen Mire... | reverse complement strand
CCCTCGACCGCGCTCTGCCGCGTCACCTTGCGGCGTGCGACCGTGTTGATGCCGCCCGCGCAGCCGATGCACAGCGTGCCTTCCTCCTCGCCGTCGAGGTTCAGGAAATACTTGGACTGCAGCAGCCGCTCGGGAAACTCGGACGCGCCGGTGAGGCCGCTCTCCTCATCGATGGTGAACAGGAACTCAAGCGGGCCGTGGGCGATCTCCTCGCTCTCCATCACGGCCAGCGCGGCGGCCACTCCGACGCCGTTGTCGGCGCCCAGCGTCGTGCCATCGGCTTTCAGCCAGTCGCCATCGCGGACCAGCCGGATCGGGTCGGTGTCGAAGTCGTGGACGGTCCCTTCGTTCTTCTCGCAGACCATGTCCAGGTGGCCCTGGAGGACGGCCGGGACCGCGCCCTCGCGTCCGGGCCGCGCAGGCTTGCGGACGATGACATTGCCCACGCGGTCCTGGGTCGTTTCCAGTCCCAGGCGGGCGGCCAGAGCCAGCACGTAGTTGCGCGCCGCGGCCTCTTTTTCAGAAGCCCGCGGGATGGCCGCCAGGGCCGCGAAGTGCCTCCACAGAGGCGCCGGTTCCAGGTTGATCAAAGCAGGATTCATAGTAGCTCCGTGAGTTGTACGACTCATTATCGTACAGCGGCTGGAGCAGGCCGTCCGCGGAATCGCCCACTGCGCCGGCGACAGCCGGTCGCGCGCCGCCACCAGCGCATCCAGAGAATCAGTCGCTGCGCGCCGAAGCCGGACCTGAGCTAGCTGCTGGCGAAATTCACGTGCTTGCTTCAGGACGACTATCCCTGCATGAGATCGTTTCCTGAGTAAAGGATTACAGTCGGGCAGCGGGGAGATACGATCGTCCTGAGGCGGCAGTGGCACTCTGGAAGCCAGTCACTTGGGCGCCTGCGGGCGCGAATCGCCTACGTACCCTACGGCGCAAATTGCATTCCAACATATCATCGCCTCTGCGTTGCGGCTCACTGCCTGTCAGTATGGCTTCTGGCCCACGAAATTTCCCGGCGGAAGGTAGAAACAGACCCAGAACTGGCCCCGCATTCCGCCCGCTACTCCACAGCCGACCTCCTCCGTCGCGGCCCAGATGATTTGAGTGAAATGCCCGCAAACCGCGCCCGGGCGGCAATAATTCTGCGGTTCTCGGTAATCCGCAGCCTCCTCCGCCCAACGGCGCACGACCATCGCCGGGCGCGCCGTTGCTCCGCTGATGACATACAGGTTTTGCCCGACCCGGAGTTGTAAATTGTGCTCCATGACGCCGATGGAAGCGAGATGATCGGCCCACTGCTGCGCCGACTCGGCCAGGCTGAACGACCAGTGCAAAGGACGAATCTTGCGCGCCCGCCGGAGATCGTTGTGCGCCTTCAACATCTCTTCGATCGAGGCCGCATTCATGCCCGCGGTGGCGGCCGGTTGCGCATTCGCTCGCGGGAGCAGCACGATGAGCCCCATCAGGATACCGGCGATACGGACTCGCCGGAGGCTGGACCTCATCTCTTGCCGGCAATGCAGAACCACTTGGTCTATCACAGCAGAAGCGGAGCATGGCGCGCCCGCCTTGGGCCGGCGCGTTGAAATCGCGTATCTCGCACGCGTTGACCGCTCCTGATAGTCGCGGCTGGATAACGCCGGCTCGCTAACGTCGTCACCGCGGCAAGCCGCTATGCCGGCGGCGTAGCGTATCTGCGCTCCGCGACCACCGTGACTTGCATGTCCTTGGCGAGTTCGACGATTTTCATCGCCGGGTGTTTGCGCCGCAGCCAGGGAATGGATCTCTTCGGTGGCCGGGCCAGGAAAATCTGTGTCACGCCGTTCCTTCGGGCAAAGTCCACCAGCGCCTCGGCGGCATCCGCTCCTTCGAGCACTCGCGTTTCGATATGCAGCTTCCGGGCGAAGTCCAGGTGCTGCTCGATCGCCTCGCTGGTGGCCTTGGGCAACACCGCCATACCGGCGGTCGGCAGGACGCACACGGCAAAGCAATCGGCTTTCAGGTAGTCGGCGACCCGGCGGCCGCGGCGAATCATGCCGGCGGTCGCGGCTGCTTCCGTGACGTGGATTAGGATTCGCTCCCGCGGTTCGTTCGCCGCCGGAGTCAGGGTTTCGCGCGCCGAGGCCGCGCCAGTGAGCAGCGCGGAGGGAAGGCCGTCGCCCTGCCGCAGGTCCACTTCGTGCGCCGTCTGGCGAAGCGCCAGTTCGCGCAACGCGGCGAGCGTCTGCTCCTTGAAAAAATTCTCCATGGCGCGCTCGGCTTTCTCAGGACCGTAGACCACGCCGCGCCGCAGGCGGTTCAGCAACGCGCGCGGCGTAAGATCGATGAGCACCACTTCATCGGCCTGTTTGACGACCCAATCGGGAATCGTCTCCCGGACCTGAATGCCGGTGATCTCCCGCATCTGATCGTTGAGGCTCTCCAGGTGCTGCACGTTCATCGTGGTCAGCACATCGATGCCGGCTTCGATCAGGATCATTACATCTTCCCAGCGCTTCCCTCTGGGCGAGCCGGGTACGTTGGTGTGAGGAAACTCGTCCACTGCGCAGATCTCGGGCTGCCGCGCCAGGATCGCGTCCGTATTCATCTCTTCGAAAAAATGCCCGCGGTATTCGACCCGTTTCCGGGGGATCAGTTCCAGGCCCTCAATTTTGGCGATGGTGTCCTGCCGGCCGTGCGGCTCAAAATATCCCAGCACGACGTCGTGACCCTGTTGCTTCAACTGCTGGGCCTCTTCCAGCATCTTGTACGTCTTCCCTACGCCCGCCGCGTAGCCCAGGAACACCTTGAGCTTGCCGCTCCGCTTGGCCGCCGCTTCAGCCATGCCGCGTCCCGCTGTGCGGGAAGATCCGCACGTCGATTCCCTCGGCTCCCATGATCAGCCGTTCGACCGGGTTCTTTTTCCATCCGCTCAGCCAGCCCGAAGGCGGGCTGTGGCCGACGAAGATCTGCGTGATACCCTGCCGGGCGGCGAATTGCAGGATCGACTCGATGGGCTCCTCCCCCTGCAGAATCTCGACAAGCGCGTTGGCTTCGCGGGCGCACGCCAGGTTCTCTTCGAGAATCTTCCGATCCGCCGGATTCAGGCCATCCTGCTGCACGTAGACCACGTGCAGATCGCCGTGAAAACGATCCGCCTGCCGCCGTCCGCGGCGAATCATCAGCGACGCGTTCGACCTCGGCGTAACGCACACCAGGATGCGCTCGTGCGTGCCGTAGACCTGCGCAATGCCCTGGCGGCGCAGGTACAGTTCCAGTTGCTGGTCGACGACTTCCGCGGCCAGAACGAGAGCTATTTCTCGCAGCTCGGAGAGTTGGTGCTCGAGCTGGACCGGATCGACTGCCTCTCCACCCACGCCCTGCGCCGCCCGCGTCACACAGTATTCGGGCGGAGCGTCCACGATCTCGATTTCATCGGCAGTGCGCAGGAAGGTCTCCGGAACGGACTCCTTTACGCTCCTTCCGAGAATCTGCTGGACCTGCTGCTGGCGCTCCTGGACGAACTGCAAATTGATCGACGTAATGACGGAGATGCCGGCTTCCAGCAGTTCCTCAACGTCCTCCCAGCGTTCGGCGTGCTGGCTCCCGGGCGGGTTTTCGTACGCCAGACCGTCGATCAGACACACGCCCGGGCGGCGTCGCAGCACGGCCGGAACGTCAATCGCCGGACCGCCCAGGCCCGTCGCAGCGGGAATCTCTTCGAAGCCGCTCAACAACGCTCGGACCTCGGCCGACGCGGAGGGCTGCAGCGAAGCGACGACGACATCCTCCCCGCGCATTTTGCGCCGGCGCCCTTCATCGAGCATGCGAAAAGTCTTGCCGACGCCGGATGCGTACCCCAGAAAAACTTTCAGCTTGCCACGCTTGCGGTAGCTTTCCTCCGCCTCGACTTGCCGGAGTAGCTCCTCGGGCGACGGCCGGCGATAGGGGGAGTCGGGCATGGTTAGCGCTTCTTCCCATTATCCTGCACGGCCCCGCAGGCATTCACGAACAAGGCGAAGGTTCACACAGACGCCCCGCACTCCTCAAGGAGCGGTGGGCGGTCGTCCTTGACTGGGCGCGAAAACACGGGTGACAGACGGATCTGTCCACACGGCGCAGAAGGGGTAGAGGGTGGATCGAGGGAGTTGTGCGCGCCTAGGACAGATTCGTCAGTCCCCGTGTTTTCGGGGCTTGCCGCCGCGCATCGCAGGAACGCCAAAGCCGGGCCTGCCCGAAGTGTCGGCGGCCCGGCTTCTATTGGCCTCATCCAAGAGGAATGATCGATGTTGCTGGAAGACGTTCCGCGCTCTCAGCGCTTATCGCTGCGGTTCCGGCCACTCCTATTTCTTGGCCGGATAATTCTGATCGAGCGCGAGATTGAGACGCAGCACGTTCACCCGCGGCTCACCCAGAAACCCGAGGTCCCGGTCTTCGGTGAATTGCGCGACGAGTTGCCGGATCCGTTCCTGCGACACACCGCGCGCTTTCGCCACCCGTGGCGCCTGCGCCGCGGCCGACGCCGGGCTGACGTGTGGATCCAGGCCGCTCCCGCTGGCAGTGAGCAGGTCCGCCGGAATCGGACCCGTGTATTCCGGGTTCTCTTTGCGGAACTTCTCCACCGACGCCTTCACCCGATCGGCCAGCTTCTGGCTAGTCGGGCCGAAGTTCGACCCCGATGAGGCTGTAGGATCGTAGCCATCGTTGCCGGCCGCCGAAGGCCGCGGCTGGAAGTACTCCGGATGCGTGAAGTTCTGGCCGATCAGAGTCGAGCCGATGATCCGACCGTTCTGCTGGATCAGGCTGCCGTTGGCCGCTGTCGGGAACAGAAGCTGGCTCAGGCCCGTCACCACGCCGGGATACAGTAGCCCCGTGAGAACCGTCAGTGTCAGCGTCATGCGAACTGCGGGCAATAGTTGTTTCCACATAATTCCTCCTCACGCCAGCCGCAACAGGTGGATAATCTGGTCGATCAGCCAGATGCCGGGAAACGGCACCAGGATGCCGCCCACGCCGTAGACCAGCAAATTCCTGCGCAGCAGCGAAGCCGCGCTGGAGGGCCGATACTTCACGCCGCGCAGCGCCAGCGGCACCAGCGCGATAATGATCAGCGCGTTGAAAATCACGGCCGACAGCACGGCGCTCTGCGGCGTGTGCAGCCCCATGATATTCAGCTTGCCGAGGACCGGGTAGGTCGCCATGAACATCGCCGGAATGATGGCGAAATACTTGGCCACGTCGTTGGCGATGGAAAACGTGGTCAACGCCCCGCGCGTGATCAGCAACTGTTTGCCGATGGCGACGACTTCGATCAGCTTGGTCGGATTGGAGTCCAGGTCCACCATGTTGCCGGCCTCTTTGGCCGCCATGGTGCCCGTGTTCATGGCCAATCCGACGTCGGCCTGCGCCAGCGCAGGCGCGTCGTTGGTGCCGTCGCCGGTCATCGCGACCAGCCGCCCTCCGGCCTGCTCCTTCTTGATGTAATTCAGCTTGTCGGCCGGCGATGCCTGCGCCAGGAAGTCGTCGACGCCCGCCTCGGCGGCGATGGCGGCGGCCGTCAGCGGGTTGTCGCCCGTGATCATGACTGTGCGAATGCCCATCGCGCGCATCTGGCCGAGGCGCTCTTTCATGCCGCCCTTCACGACGTCCTTCAGATTGATCACGCCCAGGCCGCGCCGGCCATCGGCGACCGCCAGCGGTGTGCCGCCCTGCCGCGAGATCAGCTCCGCGACATCGAGCAGATCCTGCGGCGCCTCTCCGCCCTGTTCGCGGATGAAGCGGACGATCGCCTCCGTGGCGCCCTTGCGCAGCCGGCGGTCGTCGATGTCGACGCCGCTCATGCGGGTGTAGGCCGAAAACGGAATGAAGTGCGCCTCGTGGCTGGCCACTTCGCGGCCCCGCAAGCCGTACTTGCCCTTTGCCAGGACCACCACCGAGCGCCCTTCCGGCGTCTCGTCGGCCAGGCTGGAGAGCTGCGCCGCATCCGCCAGTTCGGTTTCGCTGACGCCCTTGACGGGGATGAATTCGACGGCCTGGCGATTCCCGATCGTGATCGTGCCGGTCTTGTCGAGCAGCAGCGTGTTCACGTCGCCCGAGGCCTCCACGGCCTTTCCGCTCATCGCCAGCACGTTGTGCTGCATCACGCGGTCCATGCCGGCGATGCCGATCGCCGACAGCAGGCCGCCGATCGTCGTCGGGATCAGGCACACCAGCAGCGACACCAGCACTGCGACGCTCGGCACACTGCCCGCGCCCGCCGAGGCGACGCTATAGGTGGCGTAAGGCTGGAGCGTGATCACCGCCAGCAGGAAGATCAGCGTCAGGCCGGCGATCAGGATGTTCAGCGCGATTTCGTTCGGCGTCTTCTGCCGTTCCGCCCCCTCGACCAGGGCGATCATGCGGTCCAGGAAAGTCTCGCCCGGGTTGGAAGTGATGCGTACGTGGATCTGATCCGAGAGCACCTTCGTGCCTCCCGTCACCGCGCTCCGGTCGCCGCCCGATTCGCGGATCACCGGCGCGCTTTCGCCCGTGATGACGGATTCGTCCACCGTGGCGATGCCTTCGATCACATCGCCGTCGCCGGGAATGATGTCGCCGGTTTCGCAGATCACCACGTCGCCCGAGCGGAGCTTGGAAGCCGGTACCTGCTCAGTGCGTTCGCCGATCACGCGCCTGGCGATGGCATCGGTCTTGGTCTTGCGCAGCGAATCGGCTTGCGCCTTGCCGCGCGCTTCGGCCATTGCTTCGGCGAAGTTCGCAAACAGCACCGTGAACCACAGCCACAGGGCGATCTGCAGCGTAAAGCCGATGACGGCCGCGCCGATGAAAATGTCGCGGATCAGGAATACCGTCGTCAATGCCGCGCCGACTTCGACCACGAACATCACCGGGTTCTTCATCAGCGTGAGCGGGTTCAGCTTTCCGAAACTCGCTTTGACGGCGCGCCCGGCGATTTCGGGGTCGAACAGCGGCCGGGAATGCGCCAGCTTCTTGGGAAGCAGCGACGTCGGATCGTCCTCCGCGGCCTTCTGGACGGGCATGGGGGGTGGGGTCAGTGTCGGCATCGTTAGCTCCCCAGCGGCAGCAGAATCATCGAAAACAGCTTGCCGCTGTGCATCAGGTAGTGCTCCACAATCGGTCCCAGCGAAACCGCCGGGAAATAGGTCAGCGCGGCGACGATAATCACCGTGCCGACCAGCAATCCGACAAACAGCGGGCCGTGGGTCGGAAAGGTGCCACTCGTGACCGGGATCTTCTTCTTCGCCGCCAGACTGCCGGCGGCGGCGAGAATCGGAATCAGGAACACGAAGCGGCCGATCAGCATCGCCAGGCCCAGCGTCAGGTTGTACCATGGCGTATTACCGTTGAGTCCCGCAAAGGCGCTCCCGTTGTTCCCCGTCGCGCTGTCATAGGCGTACAGGATCTCGCTGAATCCGTGCGGGCCGCCGTTGCTCGTGTTCGCGATCGCCGCCCCGGGCGGGTTCCAGTAGCCGTTCTTCGCGAACGGCACAACGGAGCTGATGGCGCTGAAAATCAGAATGCTGGCCGACGTCGCTATGATCGCCAGCATTGCCATCTTGACCTCCTTCTGCTGGAGTTTCTTGCCCAGGTATTCGGGTGTACGTCCGACCATCAATCCGGCGATGAATACCGCGATGATGCAGTAGATCAGGATGCCGTACAGGCCTGCGCCCACGCCGCCGAAGACCACGATGTCGGTCATCATGTTGACCATCGGAACAAGTCCGCCAAGCGGCGTCAGGCTGTCATGCACGGAGTTGATCGCGCCGGTGCTGGTGTCCGTCGTGACTGTGACCCACAATGCGGAGTTCGCGACGCCAAACCGCACTTCCTTGCCTTCCATGTTGCCGCCGGACTGGCCGCTGGTCGCGGCCGTTTGCAGCCCCATCCGCCCCAAAATCGGATTGCCGGCCTGCTCGGATCCGTAGCACACGAGCACGCCCATAACGAACATGACGGTAAATGCGGCGAAGATGGCCCAACCCTGCCGCGTGTCTCCGACCATTCGTCCGAAGGTGTATGTCAGGGCGGCCGGGATGACGAGGATCAGGAACATCTCGAACAGGTTGGTGAACGGTGTTGGATTCTCGAAAGGGTGCGACGAATTGGCGTTGAAGAATCCGCCACCGTTTGTGCCCAGTTCCTTGATCGCTTCCTGCGAGGCGACTGGTCCTTGAGCGATCACTTGTTTCGCGCCTTCCACGGTGGTCACGGTGGTGTAGGGCTTCAAGTTCTGGAGCACGCCCTGGGAGCACAGCACCAGCGCTCCGACGAGGGCCATCGGCAACAGCACGTACACCGTGCCGCGCACCAGGTCGGCCCAGAAGTTTCCCAGCGTTTTGGCCTCATGCCGCGCGAAACCCCTGACTACGGCCATTGCGACGGCCAGGCCGGCGGCGGCCGAGACGAAATTCTGAACGGTCAGCCCCGCCATTTGCACCAGGTAGCTGAGCGTGGATTCGCCGCTGTAGTTCTGCCAATTCGTGTTCGTCAGGAAACTGGCGGCGGTGTTGAAGGCCAGATCGGGCGTCATGGGCGTCGCGCCGCTCATGGCGTGAGCCGTGCTGAAACCCATGGGATTGAACGGCAGGAAACCTTGCAGCCGCTGTAGCGCATACAGGATCAGGAAACTGATCACGCTGAACGCCAGCAGGCTCCCGGTGTACTGCGTCCAGCGCTGTTCGACGCTCTCATCCACTCCGCCCAGGAGATAACACAGCCGCTCGATCGGCCGCAGTACGGGGTGCAGAAATGTTTTCTCCCCCGCGAACACTTTCGCAATATAGATCCCCAGCGGCTTCACGAATGCCAGGATCAACAGGAAAAACACCACGATTTGCAGAATGCCATTCGTTGTCATGGGTGCCTCAGAAGCGCTCCGGCTTGAGCAGCGCGTAAATCAAATAGACGAACAGGAAAACCGACGTAATGCCGGCGACAATGTAATCCATCGCATTCAACCTTTCGAGTGGAAAGAAGGGCTCACAGTTTGTCGCAAGCCTTCGTCAGGAACCAGCAGCCGACGAAGAACAGCAACGTCAGCACGATGTAGAACAAATCGAGCATTTTTCATCCTCAATGCGAATTCGCAAATACTACCTGGTGCCCCAGCCTTCGCAATCGCCGCGCCAGCCTGGTCTCGGCACTCGGCCACGCCCGGCTCCACCAACTCGTACTTCGCGCGCCCACCACGATCAGTGATCGCGGCCGGAGCAAAGTCTCGAGCGCAGGCGCGATGTCCCGGCATAGCACGATTTCAACCGTCGTCTCCACGGCCGCTTTCTCCGCCACGGTCCGGAACCGTCGTTCCGTGAAGCTGATGGGGACCGGTGGGTGCTCTAAGGGTAGGGCATACGGCACCACCTGCGGCACCAGCAGTCGAACCCGCGCCGATAGTCCTTTGGCGAGCGTTGCCGCGGTCTTCAGCGCCACGAGTGTCGTGGGGATTGCCGTATGGACAACCACGACCTCGACCTGGCCTCCCGCTCCGCCCTCGCGGCATGGCGTGGCAGTCGAACAATACTGCGGAGTCCAGTGGATGGTTGCCATTCGAACCTCTCAACATCAGCGTACGGAGTGGGGCATAAAGGAGGCATAAGGATGGCGTAAGGACTTCGTTAGCTCGCCGGCGCGCCTTCTTCGCGGCTTGCCTCCGCACCTAATTCTGGATGTTTGGATCCGCGCTCCGGCCGGGCCGTCAACCGCCGACCGGATGCGGCCCGGCAGCTCAGGCGGATTTGGGCGGAATCGCGAATCTGTAGCCCACCCAAGGTTCGGTGAGCAGGAACTTAGGATGCGCGGGGTCGGGCTCGATCTTCTTCCTCAATTGGTTGACAAACACGCGCAGGTATTCGACCTGGTCGCCGTAGTCCGGTCCCCACACCGCCTGCAGCAATCGGGCGTGCGGGAGGGCCACGTTCGGATTTGCCAGCAGGTATTGCAGCAGATCGAATTCTTTGGGCGTCAACCGGCTCTCCCGGCCCTGCACCACCACGCGCCGCGTGGCCAGCTTGATTTCGACCTCCTCGATCACGATCGATTCCGGTGCGCCCTCGCCCGCATTCGGCTGGCGGCGCAACGCCGCCCGAATGCGAGCCAGCAGTTCCGGAGTGCTGAACGGCTTGGTGACGTAATCGTCCGCGCCCGCGTCCAGCGCGGCGACTTTATCGGCCTCCGCATTGTGTACCGTCAGCATGATGATCGCGACTTCCGAGCTGGCTCGAATCTCCCTGCACGTCTCGAGACCGCCGATACCAGGCATGTTGATATCCAGCAGCACCAGGTTGAACCGGCTGTCGCGCAGCGCCTCGAGCGCCTCCTCGCCACTGCGCGCATCCACGACCTCGTAGCCCTTCGCCGTCAGCGTGGCGCGCAGCACCCGGCGGATCTGCGGCTCGTCATCGACCACCAGAATGCGCCCTGCGTTCACGGCTCGGTGGGCTCCTCCGGCGCCGGCAGTGTCATGCGGAACTCCGCTCCCTCGCCCGGCGTGCTTTCGACCGTCAGTGCCCCACCGTGCGCCCGCGCAATCTCGCGCGCGATGTACAGCCCCAGTCCGCTGCCCGGCACTCGTTGCCGCACGCTGTCGCGGCGGTAAAACTTTTCGAATACCCGCTCGATGTCCTTCTTGGGAATGCCCGGTCCCTTGTCCCGGATGAGAATGACGACCTGCCGATCGCCGGCCTCGGCGGCAATCTCCAACGCCGCGGCCGGGGATGAGTACTTCAATCCGTTGTCGATCAGTTGTCGCAGGGCCAATATAATCAGCTCGCAGTCCACCGTAATCCGCGGCAGTTTGTCGCTCACCCGCACTGCCAGGCTCCGGCCCTCCAGTCGCCGCCCGAAGTACTCCAGAACGCGGTCCAGCAGCGCTTGCACCTGCGCCGGCCGCTTCTCCAGCCGGACACTGCCCGCTTCGATCTCCGCCATCCGCGCCGCTTCCGTCACCAGCAGGCTCAAGCGGTCGGTCTCCTCGTCGATAATTGCCATCAGTTCCCGCAGCGGCGCGGGCAAAGTCTGGCCATCGGCGAGGATCGATGTCGATGCCGCTTTGATCGACGTCAGCGGCGTCTTGAATTCGTGCGCAATGGCATCCAGCAGCGTCGACTTGAACTCCTCGCTCTGTCGCGCCACCTCGGCCCGCGTCGCTGCCTCCTGCGCCCGCACCCGCTCCAGCGCGATCGCCACCAGATTCAATAGCGCCTGCAGCGCGCCATCCGGCAACTCCATCCGCCGCGCCGCCAGGCTCCCGATCGGCTGCCCTCCCAGCGTGACCGGCGCCACCCTCAACCCGGACTCGGATTCGTACAGGCTCGTCCCTTGAAGCACCACCTGTTTAAGCTTTGTTTCAATGTCCGTCAGGTCCTCCGGGCCGCCCCGATACAACTCTCCGCCGGCTGCGTCGTACAGCGCGACCGCGTCGCATTCGAAAATCTGGGCGATCGATTGCGCCACTTGCAGACACAACGGCCGGCTTGCATCGCTCAGCAGGATGGCCCTGCTCAACGCATACAGTTGCTCCGTTTCTCGCTGCCGCTGGCGCGCGTCCAGCGCCTGCTTTTTCGCGCGGTCCGACAAGTGGCTCGCCACTAACGCCGTGGCCAGGAACGCCAGCAGCGCGACCCAGTTCTGCGGATCCGCGATCGTGAACCGCCCGATCGGCGGCAGGAAGAAGTAGTTGAAGCAAACCGTCGCCAGAACCGACGCCAGCACGGCTTCGATCATGCCCCAGACCGTGGCGATCCACAGCACTCCGATCAAATAGCTGAAGCCGGCCGTGGTGGCGTTCACGGAGAATACCTTGCTGCAGGCCGCCGTGATTCCGCACACGATCGCCAGGCTCAGGGTACCGCGCAACAGAACCGTCTTTACATTGCGACGCAACTCCGCCTCTTTCCTCCGTCTCGCATTCTAACGAAACGCGCCCGGTCCGGCCGTCGCGGTGCCGGCCTTGGCACCGCCCCCCCCCGCGGCTGAAAGCCTTAGCTCGGCTTAAGCCGCGTCGCGAATTTCTTCCGGAACTTCGCCACCATCGGCGCAACGACAAACGCGCAATACGGCTGCGAGGGATGGGTGTTCAGGTAGTTCTGATGATATTCTTCGGCCGGCCAGAACTCGCTCGCTTCCACGATCTCGGTCACGATCGGGCCCGCGTACGCGCCCTCCTTCGCCAGCTCGCGCACCATTGCCTCGGCCGAATCCCGCTGCGCTTCGCTATGCCAGAAAATCACCGAGCGGTATTGCGTCCCGATGTCATCGCCCTGGCGGTTGAGGGTCGTCGGATCGTGTATTGCGAAAAAGACTTCGAGGATCTCGCGGAAGCTTGTCGCCGTCGCGTCGAAGGTGACCTGCGCCACTTCGGCGTGCCCCGTCTTCCCACCGCAGACCTGTTCATACGTCGGCCGGTGCACCGTGCCGCCCATGTAGCCCGATACCACCGCCGTCACGCCCTGCAGTCGCTGGTAGACCGCCTCCACGCACCAGAAGCATCCTCCGCCCAGCGTCGCCGTCTCTAGGTGTTCCATATGTGTCCCATGGCCTTCAGGGTAACGACAGGCGCGGGTGGAACTCAAAGCCTGAACCGCCGCGGCTGCGCAGTTCGCCAATCCGGCCAGCCACTGGGCCAAGTAACCTGAGTTGTATGCCCGCTGAGCCGTGGGGTTGGCGCATCACACCCCAGGAACTCGAATCCTGGATCATCTCGCACAGCGCCGGGCTGATCGTCTTGAACAAGCCCGCCGGCGTCGTCTGCCATCCCTCCAAGCATGGCCCCTGGTCCAGTCTCGCCGGCGCCGCCCGCGAGTTTCTCGGCTCGCCGAAACTCCACATGCCGTTTCGCCTCGACCGCGAAACCAGCGGCGTCATGCTCCTCACCGGCGACGAGGAACTGGGCAAACGCCTCCAGCGCGCCGTGCAGAGGGGCCAATACCGCAAGCAATACACGGCGTTGCTAGTGGGACGGCTGCGTGGACCCGTAGCCGCGGCCCTGCCGCTGGGGTTGCGCCCCGACTCGCCCGTCCGGCTCCGCCGCGCGCCGCTGCAGGATGGGACGGGCCAGCCGGCGCTCACTGTTTTTGTCCCGTTAGTTTCCAATTGCCGCGCCACCCTGGTCCAAGTCTTGCCCGCCACCGGGCGTCTCCACCAGATCCGCGTTCACGCGCGGGCGCTCGGTCATCCCGTTTTCGGAGACAAGATCTACGGTCCAGATGAAACTTTGTTTTTGGAGTTTCTTGAGCAGGGTTGGACGGAGAGGCAACAGCACTTGCTGGGACTGGCGAGACAGGCGCTCCACTGTTCCAGCGTAGAGTTTAATGCCGATATCATTGACGACAAACGGCGCTTCTCAGCGCCGCTTGCCATCGATATCCGCGAGTTTTGCGAACACAGTCTGGGCTTGCGCCCGCCTGCTTACTTTGCTTTGGAGTAACGGCGCTTCAGCGTCGCCTCGATCATTTTCACCGCTTCTTCGGGCACCGAGCTCAGACCGTGCTTCTTTGCCAATTCACTGGCCCGGTCCAGGCCGGCCTTCTTGGCCTCGGCTTGGCTCTTGCCCGACTGCGCCGCGTTCGTCACCATCCGCGATCCGCCAACCGCGATGTTCGCGGCCATTGAACGGGGTTTCCGGCCGCTGCGCGTCCGGGTCGATTCCTGCGACCCCGCGAAGCCGAACTTGCCCGCCAGATCGCCCTGGCGCTTCTGAAACTCGTTATACAGCTTTTTCCCATCGGCCCGCGCTTCGGCCAATTGGTGTTCGAGGTCTGCGACTTTCTTACTCACAGCCTCCATTCCGTTCAATAAATCTTGAAGAGTATCCATATGTTCACCTTTCGTATTCGCTCGCTTGGTTCGTCGGGGCCCAAGGGCCCGCCGCACGAATAGTCCCGGTTCAACAGCGCGGGAGTGTTGAGGCCGCCAAATCCAGTTGAACCGTTGACCTCCGAAAAGTAACTGCCCCAGAATCGTCTGGTCAGCGGCGGATGTCTCCAGCAGACTCCTTGTCATAGTCTAGACCTTTATCTCAAAACTGTCACTTTCTTATTGCAACTTAATCTTTAAGCGCCAATGCACGCCCTCATGGTCGGCGTATAGGGCTCTGCGCCATAATCAGAAGCGGCTGCAGACCTCCTCATGGACTTCATCGAACACCTGAAATCGTCGGTCGACATAGTCGGCGTCATCGGCGAATACGTGCGCCTGCGCCATATCGGCACAGGCCCCCGCTATATGGGACTGTGTCCCTTCCACAGCGAGAAAACACCTTCCTTTTCAGTTCATTCCGGCCACCAGTTCTATAAGTGTTTCGGCTGTAATGCCGGCGGCGACGTCATCAAGTTCGTCATGGAAATGGAGCGCCTCACATTCTGGGAGGCCGTCCGCTATCTCGCCGAGCGCAACGGCATTCCATTACCTAAGCGCAACGACCTCGCCGACGACGAGGCCCGCCGCCGCTCGCGCCTGCTGGAAATCCACGACCTGGCCGCGCAACATTTTGCCCGCACGCTCGCCGGCCCTTCGGGCGCCGAGGCCCGCGGCTACCTCGCCCGCCGCGGCGTCCGTTCCGAGACCTGCCTCGAGTTCACCCTCGGCTACGCCGAGCGCTCCGGCCAATCCATAGTCCGCCTGCTCGAGCACCACGGATTCACCATCGACGAAATGGAGCTCAGCGGCCTGGTCCTGCGCCGCACCGAAGGCTCCGGCTGTTATGACCGCTTCCGCCACCGGCTGATCTTTCCTATCCATTCCGAATCCGGCAAGGTGATCGCTTTCGGCGGCCGGGCGCTAGACGCCGACGACCAGCCCAAATATCTCAATTCTCCCGAGACCCCGCTCTATCACAAGAGCGATGTGCTCTATAACCTGAATCGCGCCCGCAAGGCCATCCAACAGGCCGGCTTCGCCATCCTGGTCGAGGGCTACATGGACGTGATCGGGGTCTACGCCGCCGGTATTCAGCATGTCGTGGCCACTTGCGGGACCGCCCTCACGCCATCCCAGGTCTCGGCCCTGCGCCGCCATGCCATCGAGCTTGTCGTCAACTTCGACCCCGACAAGGCCGGCCGTAGCGCCACCGAGAAATCCATCGACGTGCTCTTGACTGAGCACATGCAGGTGCGCGTCCTCGAGCTCCCCGAAGGCGTCGATCCCGACGAGTACATTCTCGAGCACTCGGCCGAAGCCTACGCCGATCTCGTGAAGAACCAGACCCGGCGTTACTTCCACTGGCTGGCCGAGCGTGCCCGCGGCAAGTTCGACGTGCGCACGCCCGAGGGCCGCGTCGCCATCTTCCAATTCCTCCTGCCGCAGATTCACAAAATGCCCGACCGCATCGATCGCCTGCAGGTGGTCGACGACGTCGCCGAGTATCTCAAGATCGATGCCGGCATCGTCCGCGACGAGTTCCGCAAGGCCGCCTCCGAGCGCCGCGAGCCGCGCCCTCTTCCGCCGCCCGTCTCGCCCTTCAAGCCGCACGAGCAGCGCCTGCTCCGCGCTCTGTTGGAATCGCCCGAGAGCCGTCCCGAATTGGCCCGCCGCCTGCGCGCCATCCCGTCGCTGGCCGGTTTCGTCTCCGCCGGCATCTTCGAAATCATGCTCAGAATGATCGAAGCCGCCGAGCCTTTCTCCTATGCCGCCGTCGAAGCGCGGCTCGCCGAAGAGGACCAGAACCGGCTCGCCCTGCTCATCCACGACGCCGCGGAGTCCGCCGACCCCATCACCATCGAGCAGGCGCTGGCCGCCCTCGACCGGCTCGAAGCCGATACCCGCAGAGCTGGCATGGCCGAACTGAAGGATCGTATCAAAGCCGCCGAGCGCTCCGGCGACACGCAGGAAGCCGTCCGCCTCGCCGCCGAAATCCGCCTGCGCCGCGACGACTCCTGAGCGCCCGTCCATCACCCCGCCCGCCGCGTGTTGTACACTGACTCAGATACGGAGCCCGGTCGCTTCAAGGGTATTGCGCTTCGGTTGGGGGACTGCTTTTTTCGGAGGAAGGGGTCGAGTCGTGGCTGCCGACGATCGTTACAGCCGTTTTCAAAGACTCATTGAGATGGGCAAGGAACGGGGCTATGTCCTCTATGACGACGTCTCCGACGTCCTGCCCGACGATGTCGGCGCCGGTCCTGAGCTCGAGGACCTGCTCGCCGGTCTCGACGCCGCCGGTGTCGACCTGCTCGAAGAGCCGAAGACCGACTTCACGAAAAAAGCCGAGGAGGCCGAGGAGTTTGCCGACCTCGATTTGGGCCCCGAGACCGGTGACAAGACCAACGACCCCGTGCGCATGTATCTGCGCGAGATGGGCACCGTGCCGCTGCTCACCCGCGACGGCGAGATCGAACTCGCTCGCCGCATTGAGAAGGGGCAGACCAAGGTCATCCGCGCCCTATCCCGTTCCTCGCTGGTGATGCGCGAGCTCGCCGATCTCGCCGTCGAGCTCCAGGACGGCCGCAACAGCCTGCGCGATATCCTTTCCACGCCCGACGCCATGACCGCCGACGATGAGGAAGACGGGCAGATCCGCGATTTCGTCGCTTCCATCCAGTTCATCGAAACCCTGGTTCACGAAGCCGAGAAACTGCGTCATCAGTTACTTTCCCGTCCGGCCGGCTCCCGGCAGAAACACCAGCGCGAGCTGCGTTGGAAACTGTCCCGCATGCTGGTCCGCATCAGCCGCCAGGTCCGCGCCCTGCAGCTCAGTTCAGCCACCTGGCGCCGCTTCTCCAATCGTCTTCGCGCCGCCGTCGAGCAGTTGAAGCCGATTGAAAAAGAGATCGCGCGCATCCAGCGTGCCTCCGAGGACGTCGAACAGCGCGGGCTCAGTGCCCGGGAACTGAAGCGCGAGGCCAAAGCCTCGCTCGACCGGCTCGCCGAGCTCGAGCGGCTCTACGGCGCGCCGGCCGCCGATCAGCGCCGTACGGTGGCCATCACCGACCGCGGCGAAAAGGACGCCGACGAGGCCAAGAAGCGTCTCATCGAGGCCAATCTGCGACTCGTCGTCTCCATCGCCAAACGCTACACCAACCGCGGCCTGCAGTTCCTCGATCTGATCCAGGAAGGCAACATCGGTCTGATGAAAGCCGTCGATAAGTTCGACTATCGCCGCGGCTATAAGTTCTCCACCTACGCCACCTGGTGGGTCCGCCAGGCCATCACCCGCGCCATTGCCGACCAGGCCCGCACCATCCGCATCCCGGTCCACATGATCGAGACCATCAACAAACTGGTCCGCACCCAGCGCCTCCTGCAGCAGGAGTTGGGCCGCGACGCCACCCACGAGGAACTAGCCCGCCGCCTCGACTTGAGCGTTCCCAAGGTGCGCAAGGTTCTGCGCATCGCCCAGGAGCCCATCTCACTGGAAACGCCCGTCGGCGAGGAGGAAGAGTCCCACCTCGGCGACTTCATCGTCGACAAGCGCGTCGTCTCCCCGTCCGAAGCCGTCATCAACCTGAATCTGCGCGAGCAGACCGCCGAGGTTCTCAAGACTCTCACGCCGCGCGAAGAGAAGATCATCAAAATGCGCTTCGGCCTCCAGGACGGCAGCGAGCATACCCTCGAAGAAGTCGGCCAGCACTTCGCCGTGACTCGCGAACGCATCCGCCAGATCGAGGCCAAGGCGCTCAGGAAACTCCGCCACCCCAGCCGCAGCCACAAGCTCCGCGCCTTCCTCGAACACGGCCCGCGCGACTGACTCGCCTAGCGATACGCGCGCTCGATCTCCGCGGCAATCTCCTCCGGCGCCAGGTGCGCCCACGCTTCGCCCCGCTTGATGCGCTGCCGCAACTCCGTCGAGCTGAGCGTCTGCCATCCCTCCGCCAAATCCAGAGGATGCACGGCCGCCCGCAGCCGCTCCGGCGGCACGAATGGCGCGCCGCGCGGCGCCACCAGCAGTGTGAATTCCCGCAGTTGTCGCTCCACGCCCGCTCCGTCCGCGTAGTCCCAGTTCAGGAATCGCTCAGCCGCGTCGCTGCCGCACACGACGAAGATCTGTTCCACGCTTGGATCGGCCGCCCGCAGCCCCCGCGCCAGCTCCACAAACAGGCCGCTCCCGCCCGCCGCCACGCCCAGCCACTCGCGTCCCGCCGCCAGTTGCAACAACCAGCCCAGCCGCGTGTCGAAGCCCGGCTCCTCGAACTCTTTGTGCGGCAACACGCCCGGCAGCGTCAGCAGCACCTCCGGCGCAAACTCGCGCGCCGCCTCTGCCAGCGCCACGTGCGCCCGCGTCGGCGGATTCCACGCGCCCGCCAGCAGCGCCACCCCGCGCGCTCCGCCGGCGCCCCGCCGCAGCAGTTCCATGCCCTGATCCTATCCGCATCCGGCGCACTGATGGCGTCCATCCAAATCTTTTTGTCCATCTATGCGTGTCAAACCCTGCCGGGGGCAACCCTTCTGCGCCGCGGTGCATCTCTAAGCTAGAGTCAAAGCAACAGAATGTTCACCTGGATTTGTCCCCAATGCGGCCGCGAAGTGCCGCCCTCGTATTCGGAATGTCCCACCTGCGCGGAGAACCGGCAGCGCGCCGCCCAAGGGTTGCCGCCCGTCGGAGTGGCGGCCGCCGCTGCCCCGCCTCAGGCTCCTCCTCCGCCGCCGCCGGCCTACCAGCCGCCCGCGCCGCCCTATCCCGTGCAGGCCCCCACTCAGTTCTTTCAGACGACGACGGCCGCGCCCCCGCCGCCGCAGTCGTACCCTCCGGCTCAAAGCTATGCGCCGCCGCAGCCCCCGCAGGCCCCGCCTCCCGCCTGGCCCAACGCGCCCCAGCCGCCGCAGCCCGAACAGCCCGTCTATACGTTGCACGAGACCGCGCCCTCTCACGGCTTCCCCTCCTGGCTCGTGGCCATCCTGGTCGCCCTGCTCGCCATCGGCGGCTTCTTCCTGGCCTACCGGCTGCTCGGCGGTAAGAGTGAAATCGCCACTGGCCCGGTGAAGACCGATTCGACTTCCGCGGTCCCCCAGGGCGCTGGCGCGAACCCCTATGCCCGCTACATCGAGGTCGCCGGCATCCGCATCATCGAGGACGAGAAGCAGCAGATCAAGGCGACCTTTGTCGTTGTGAATCACTCCGCCGCCGACATGCCCAGCCAGGATCTCCAGATCACCCTGCGCTCTTCCACGGCTAAGCCCGAGGACGATCCCGTGGCCGTGGTCGCCATCAAAACCGGCCCGCTCGCCGCCAACGCATCCAAGGATCTCTCCGTTCCTTTGAAAACCACCCTGCGCGCCTACGAGCTGCCCGACTGGCAATTCCTGCGCGCCGCGGTCGAGGTCTTGCCGCAGCACTAGCTTTTCATTCCGGATCGATTCGCATGCCCAAGTCCAGCCCTACGCCGGCGCGCCGGTCTTTGTCGAAGTCGAAAAAGCCCGCCACTGCGGCCGCCCGCCGCGAGCGTCTCGCGGCCATTCTGCGCGCCCTCGACGCCCGCTATCCCGCGGCCACTTGCGCGCTCCACCATGCCGATGCCTGGCAGTTGCTCGTGGCCACCATCCTCTCGGCGCAGTGCACCGACGAGCGCGTCAACAAGGTCACGCCCGCTCTTTTCGCCAAGTACCCCACGCCGCGCGATTTCGCTGCGGCCAATCGGGAAGAACTGGCCCGCGACATCTACTCAACCGGTTTTTTCAACAACAAGGCCAAGAGTCTGATCGGCGCCGCTAGAACGATTCTGGAGAAATTCGGCGGCCGCATTCCGCTCGATATCGACCAGTTCCTCACCGTTCCCGGCGTGGCTCGCAAAACGGCCAATGTCGTGCTCGGCACGGCCTACGGCATTCCCAGCGGCGTCGTCGTCGACACCCACGTCGCGCGTATCGGCGCGCGTTTGGATCTCACGCGCGAAACTGCTCCCGAGAAGATCGAACAGGATTTGACGAAGCTGTTGCCCCAGGACCGCTGGATCCTCTTCTCGCACCAGGTCATTCACTTCGGCCGCGAGCTCTGCCAGGCCCGCAAGCCCAACTGCGGCCAGTGCCCGCTCGCCGCCCTCTGCTACGCCCCCGACAAGATCGGGAGTTGATTCCCCAGTCTGGATTCGAACCCTGTCTGGCGTGGCCGCGCGCCCGGGGCTTACGCATGCGTCCGCTTTCGGCTACCCTGGATCTTACGGTATGCCATTGGCGACAAAGCGGAAAGTTGCCCCGCCGGCAGCCATCTCCTTCCACGATCCGGCGCTCTATGTGAACCGCGAGCTGAGCCTGCTCGAGTTCCAGCGGCGTGTTCTCGAAGAGGCCCAGGATCCCACCAATCCGCTCCTGGAACGCGCCAAATTCCTTTCCATCCTGGGCTCCAACCTCGACGAGTTCTTCATGGTCCGCGTCGCCGGCCTGTTGAATCAGATCGAATCGGGCACGCAGGAAACCGGCTCCGACGGCATGCCGCCCGCCCGCCAGCTCGACGCCATCCGCGGCGTCATCGAGCAGTTGCTCGCGGACGCCTATACCTGCCTGCGCGACCTCGTCGCCGAGTTGGCCGCCGAGGGCCTTTCCATCAAGGATTTCGAGGAGCTGACCGAAGAGCAGAAGGACGCCGCCAACCAGTACTTCGAGCAAACCCTGTTCCCGGTCCTGACGCCCCTGGCGGTCGATCCCAGCCGCCCCTTCCCGCACATTTCCAACCTCAGCCTCAACCTTTCCGTGCTCATTCGCGATGAGGAAGGCGAAGAGCACTTCGCGCGCATCAAAGTGCCCCCGACGCTGCCCCAGTTGGTCCCTTTGCAAAAGCCGGCCCGCCGCCGCAACGGCCGCGAAGTGACTTTCGTCTGGGTCGAGCAGGTCATTCGCGCTAACCTCTCCCGGCTCTTTCCCGGCATGGACGTCCTCGAGAGCCACCTGTTTCACATCACGCGCGACGCCGAGATGGCCATTCAGGAGATCGAAGCCGACGATCTGTTGGAGACCATCGAGGAGGGCGTGAGCCAGCGGCGATTCAATTCGGTCGTGCGCATGGACGTCGATGAGGGCATGCCCGATTCGCTGCTCGACGTGCTGCGGGAGAACTTCGAGATCGACGACAGCGAGATTTACCGTGTCTCCGGCCCGCTCGCGTTGAGCCGCCTGCGAGCGCTCGCCGCCGTCGATCGCCCGGACTTGAAGGATCAGTCTTTTACGCCCGCTCCACTGCGCCAGCAGCAGGAAGGCGAGGACCTTTTCAGCACCATCCGCCGCGGCGATATGTTGTTGCACCATCCTTTCGATAGCTTCCAGCCGGTCGTCGATTTCCTGCGCGCCGCGGCCCACGATCCGGATGTGCTGGCAATCAAGATCACGCTCTACCGCACCGGCCGCAACTCACCTGTAGTCGCGGCGCTGCTGGAGGCCAACGAGGAGGGCAAGCAGGTCGCCGTCGTGGTCGAACTGAAGGCCCGCTTCGACGAGGAGAGCAACATCGAGTGGGCCCGCGCGCTGGAGCGCGAGGGCGTCCACGTCGTTTACGGTCTGGTCGGCCTCAAGGTGCACGCCAAGGTGGCCCTGGTCGTGCGCCGCGAGGGAAACGTAATCCGCCGCTATACCCATCTCTCGACCGGCAACTACAACGCCGTCACTGCGCACCTTTACACCGATATCGGTTTCCTCACCGCCGACCCGCAGATCGGCGAGGAGGCTTCGCACCTCTTCAATAAGCTCACCGGCTATTCGGCCAAGGTGGATTACGTCAAGCTGTTGGTGGCGCCCATCAACCTGCGCCGCCGCGTCGAGCAGATGATCGCGCGCGAAATCGAGCACGCCAAAGCCGGGCGCGAGGCGCGCATCATTATCAAGATCAATTCACTGGTCGACGGGCGCATCATCCGCCTGCTCTACGCGGCCTCCTGCGCCGGCGTGCAGATCGATCTGCTGGCCCGCGGCATCTGCTGCCTGCGCCCGGGCTTGCCGGGCATCAGCGAAAACATCCGCGTCACCAGCATCGTCGGCCGGTTCCTCGAGCACAGCCGCATTCTCTATTTCAAAAATGGCGGCGAGGATGAGATCTATCTGGGCTCGGCGGACCTGATGCCGCGCAACATCAACCGCCGCATCGAGACCATGTTTCCAGTCACCAAGCCATCGCTGGTGCGCCAGATTCGCGACCGCATCCTGGCCGTCTACCTGCAGGACAACGTGAAGGCCCGCCGCATGAATTCGGACGGGACCTATACCCGCCTCCAGCCCGCCCGGAACCAGCGTCCGGTCAACGCCCAAATCTCGCTGCTGCGGGTCCGGCGCTAGTCGCGAGTCAATACGCTGTCCGAAACTCCAGCGGCCTATTAATAGCCCAGTTTTTCTGCGGTGGCCACCCCCCGCACGGCCGACGGCCGCCGGCATGGCGGGCTCGAATCACCGCTCCGCCAAGGTCGGCTAAACCATATTCATAGAGGCGCATGCGATTCTCCACGTGCCTATCTCTCCGGCATAGTACCGATACGCTCTGTGTTTTCCAGCGCCGATGCAAGTTCAGGAATAACAGGTAAGGGGCTGATAGGCAGCCGAGCAAAACCTGCACTTCCCTCGCCTCAACCTGCATTTGCGGCCGCCGCCACGCCTACCCCGGGGAGCGCCAACAGCCTGAGGCGGCTGCCATGGTTTTCCAACAAGACCTTTGGGCTGAATGATCGCCGGATGTATCTGACTACAGCGGCCGGCGATGGTTCGATGCGTGCAAGAGGGACTATGTCCGGAGTACTGGAGGTCGATATGCGAATGCGCCGAAGTGGTTGGTACGAAGTCGCGAAAGCCGTCTTGGGAGTGGCAGCGGTGCTGTCCGTTCCGTGCTTTCTGGGTGCCAGTCCAATCTTGCTTCGCAATACTATTTCCAGTGGCAGTCGGACAGCTCAACTCCTTCCCGGATCGGCCGCCCGGCTGGCCGCGGATGTGACGGCTCGGCCGATGGCGGCCAATAGCCAGTCGGCTCTGAATGCAGTCTCCGGAAGCAATGCTATCCCGGCCAGTTTCGGTGTCACACCTGAGCCGCTCGGAATTGCCCAACCGTTGCAGGTGTCCCTTGTCGTCGTGCGCTCCGCGACTCCCGCCTCCGCCTCGGAAGAGCGCACTGTAGCGACAGTCCTTTATAAGTCTGCGGACAAAGGCCGGACCATGCGCCCGCAAAGTAACAATTTCGACCGCTACGAAACGGTAGACGGGACTGTTCGCCCGGAAAAACATGAGGAAGTCCTGATCAGCGACAGGTTTTCCCACCGTGAAATTAAGACTGCCGACGACTTTGGGCCGTTGGCCGACGATAACGGTTTATCCTCGAACTCGCCCGAGCCGTCGACATTTGCTCTGTTGGGCTTAGGCCTGCTGTTTCTGTTGAAGCGCGGCGTTCGGGGACGCTGCATTTAGGGATCGATCCCGGCCGCCGGGAGATCTTGACACCGTTTTGGAAATGGGGCTGCCTCCTCTCCCCCGTTCCGAAACGATGTTCAACAGCCTGTGGTAGAGGTCACGTGATGCACGGGACTCCTGCCACAGGCTGTTGGCCCAAATGGCCGGCGAATTCCGTTGTAGACGTCGCTGCGAGCTTCCTTTGTCGGAGTGGGGTTCATCTTCGCTCCGTGTTCACCTTTGAACGGCGGTTGCACCGTCAATTCACCATGTGCGCACTATGCATTTCACCGTGTCTTGACCGTGGACACACCGTGTTCGTACGGTGACCTCACGGTGAAATCACGGTGTTTGCACGGTGGATGCACGGTGGTTTTCCGTCCTCCAAGGCCAGCCGGCGGGTGCGGAAAGCGAGCTCTAGAGGGGGAGTTCGGCCGAGTCTCTCAGCGGCCGGTGGAGGGCTGGTGCTGGTACAGATCATGCAGCCGCAACAGGCCCACGCACAGGCCCATTTCATCGACCACCGGCAGCACCGAAATCTGGGAGCCGCGGTCCTCCATTTTGCGCAGCGCTTCGTGTACGCTGGCGCCGGGCGAGATGGCTGCGGGCCGGGCGGTCATGACTTCCGCGGCCACGACGCCGCGGATGTCGTCGTGCTGGCGCAGGGCTCGGCGCACGTCGCCGTCGGTGATGAGGCCCGCTAGCCGCCCTTGGGAATCGAGGACACAGGCCGCGCCGAGCGGACGGCTGGTCATGCCGATAACCACCTGGCGCAAGGGGTCGGTGGCGGCAGCGGTGGCGACTTGCGCGAGCGGGTGCATCACTTCGGAGACGCGCAGGAGCAGGTTGCGGCCCAACTGCCCGGCGGGGTGAAAGCGCGCGAAATCGGCGGGCGTGAAGCCGCGGCGCTCGATCAGGCCAATGGCCAGGGCGTCGCCCAGGCCCATGGCCACGCTGGCGCTCGCGGTGGGCGCGAGATTATTCGGGTCGGCCTCGGCGCGGACGGAGGCGTCGAGCACTACGTCCATCAACACACCGAGCGAAGATTGCGGCGCGCCGAGAATGCCGATGACGGGCGAAGCGACGGCCTTAAGCTGTGTGACCAGGCGCAGCAATTCGGCAGTGTTCCCGCTGCGGGAGACAACGATTGTCGGGTCGCCGGGCGTGTACAGCCCCAGGTCGCCATGCAGGGCCTCGACCGGGTGCAGGAACACGGCGGGCTGGCCGACGCTGCACAAAGTGGCGGCGATTTTCTGGGCGATAATGCCCGATTTGCCGATGCCGGTGACGAGCACTTTGCCGGCATGGCGTGCGAGCAGATCGACGGCCCGTTCGAACTCGCCATCCAGGCGCGCACTGGCGGCTTCGAGCGCCCGGGCTTCGGCCAGCAGGACCTGGCGCGCCGATTGCAGTAAAGTCGAATCCATTTCCAGACACTATCCCAACACGAATCACGGCCCTACGGGGAACGCTCCGGCCGGCGGCGGCGTTGCTATGCGCTGGCGCGGGTCAGTAGCATAGCTGTATTCGAATCGTTCTGGCCCGGCCCGCGGTGCGGCCTTTTCAATGAACGATGGGATAGGGGAATCCGTGTTGCACAGATACAGAACCATTGCCATTGTTGCGGTCCTATGGGCCGCGATCGTTTCCGGCGGCTGCTCCAAACAGAAGACCGCGGCGGGGCCCTCGGGGCCTCCGGCGATGCCGGCGACGCTGGCGACGGCGGAGCGGCAGACCGTTCCGCAGGAGTTGCAGGCGATCGGCAACGTCGAGCCGTTTTCCAACGTGCAGGTAAAGGCGCAGGTGGCCGGTGAACTCGTGAAAGTGCAGTTCGCCGAAGGACAGAACGTCAACCAGGGCGACCTGCTGTTCGAGATCGATCCACGTCCGTACGCCGACGCGCTGAACCAGGCGCAGGCGGCGGTGGAGCGGGACCGCGCGCTGCTAACGCAGGCGGAGGCCAACGTGAGCCGCGACGAGGCGCAACTGCGCAATGCCGAGACGGACGCGAAGCGCCAGGAGGAACTGGTAAAGGCGGGGATCGTGGCGCGGTCGGTGTATGACACGAGCCGCACGGCGGCGGATGTGTACAAAGAATCGGAGCGCGCCGACCGGGCGGCGATTGCGAGCGCGCGCGCCAGCCTGGCGGCGGACGTGGCGGCGCAGGAAAAAGCAAAGCTCGACCTGAGCTTCTGCGAGATCCGGTCGCCGATTGTGGGCCGCACGGGCAACCTGCTGGTGCATACGGGCAACTACGTCAAGGGCGCCGGCGACACGACGCTGGTGGTGATCAACCAGCTCCAGCCGATCTTTGTGAGCTTCAGCGTGCCGGAGCAGCGGCTGGCCGAGATCCGGCGGTTGGGCGAGGGCCACCGATTGGCGGTGCGGGCGGGATCGAAGGACGATCTGGAGCACCAGGCGGTGGGCGTGCTGAGCGTGATCGACAACACGGTGGACGCGACGACGGGGATGATCCGGCTGAAGGCGACGTTCGCGAACGCGGAGCGGGTGCTGTGGCCGGGCCAGTTTGTGAACGTGACGCTGACGCTGGAGGCGCGCAAGGATGCGGTAGTGGTTCCGTCGGAGGCGGTGCAGGCGGGACAAAAGGGCTCGTTCGTGTACGTGGTGAAGGCCGACCATTCGGTGGAGGCGCGGGTGGTGAAGACGGGCGCGATGGCGGGCAACAAGATCGTGATCGAGAACGGAGTCGAGGCCGGCGAGACGGTGGTGACCGACGGGCAACTGCTGCTGGCGCCGGGGGCGCATGTGTTCGCGCTGCCGCCGGGCGGCATGCCGGCGACGAAGGCGGGAGCGGGCAAGTCATGAACCTGTCGCGGATTTTCATCGAGCGTCCGATTATGACGACGCTGCTGGTGTGCGCGATCCTGCTGTTCGGATTAGTAGCTTACCGGGCGCTGCCGGTGGCGGCGCTGCCGAGCGTCGATTACCCGACCATCCAGGTGAGCGCGGCCCTGCCGGGCGCCAGTCCGGAGACCATGGCGGCGTCGGTGGCGACCCCGCTGGAGCGTGAGTTTTCGACGCTCGCCGGCATCCAACAGATGAGTTCTTCGAGCTCGCAGAGCAGCACCACGGTGACGGTGCAGTTTACGCTGGAGCGCAATATCGACGCGGCAGCGCAGGACATTCAGGCGGCGATTTCGAAGGCTGGCGGAAATCTGCCGACAACGATGCCGCGGCCGCCGTCGTATCAGAAAGTGAATCCGGCCGAGCAGCCGGTGCTGTACCTGGCGATGAGTTCGTCGACGCTGCCGATGTACACGGTGGACGAGTACGCCGAGACGCTGCTGGCGGAGCGCATCTCGATGGTCAGCGGGGTGGCGCGCGTCATTGTGTACGGGGCGCAGAAGTACGCCGTGCGGGTGCAACTGGACCCCGACCTGATGGCCGCGCGGGGCATCGGCGTGGACGAAGTGCAGCAGGCGATTCAGGGTAACAACGTCAATCTGCCGGTGGGGCGGCTGGACGGAACCAAGCAGGCGTTCACGCTCGATTCCAACGGGCAACTGGAGAACGCGGCGGCCTACCGGCCGGTGATCGTGGCCTATCGCAACGGCGCGCCGGTGCGGCTGGAGCAACTGGGCCGGGTGATCGACAGCATCGAAAACAACAAGGCGCTGGCCTGGTTCAACGGCGAGCGGGGCGTGATGCTGGCGATCCAGCGGCAGCCCGGGACGAACACGGTGCAGGTGGTGGACAACATCCGGAAGCTGCTGCCGACGTTCCGCAAGGAGATCCCGCCGGCGGTCAATCTGCAGGTGGCGTTCGACGCCTCGGAGAGCATCCGCGGCTCGATCGGCGACGTGCAGTTCACGCTGGCGCTGACCATTTGCCTGGTGGTGATGGTGATCTTCCTGTTCCTGCGGAATCTGACTGCCACGCTGATTCCCGGGATTGCGGTTCCGTTTTCAATCATCGGCACGTTCGCGGTGATGTACTTGTTGGGCTACAGCCTGAACAACCTGTCGCTGATGGCGCTGACGTTGTCGGTGGGCTTCGTGGTGGACGACGCCATCGTGATGCTGGAAAACATCGTGCGCTATATGGAAATGGGGCATCCGCGGATGGAGGCCGCGTTCATGGCGTCGCGCGAAATCGGATTCACGATTCTGTCGATGACGCTGTCGCTGGTGGCCGTATTCATCCCGGTGCTGTTCATGCAGGGCATCGTAGGGCGGTTGCTGCACGAGTTTTCGGTGACCATCGTGGTGGCGATTCTAATCTCGGGCTTCGTCTCGCTGACGCTGACGCCGATGCTCGGCAGCCGCTTCCTGCGCATCGACCACGGCGCCAAGCACACGCTGTTCTACCGGACGCTGGAGGGCGGCTTCAACCTGATGGCGCGGGCCTACGACGTGACGCTGAAGATCAGCCTGAACTACCGTTTCGCAACGCTCATGCTGGCGTTCGCGATGCTGGCGGGCTCGCTGTATCTGTTCTTCACAATGCCCACGGGATTCATTCCGAGCCAGGATTCGAGCTTCCTGTTCGGCATGACGCAGGCCGGCGAGGACATCAGCTTCGAATCGATGAGCGCGCACCACATGGCGATCGTCGACATCCTGCAACGGCAGCCGGAAGTGAAGAGCATCGGTGCGTTCGTGATGAGCGGCAACCAGGCGTTCTTTTTCGCGGGCCTGAAGCCGCGCGCGGAACGCAACGTTTCGGTGGACCAGTTCATCGACCGGATGCGGCCGATGATGTTCAGCGTGCCGGGCATTCTGGCGTTCATGCAGAACCCGCCGCCGATCACGGTCAGCGGCACGTTCGGCACGAGCGCGTATCAACTGACGGTGCAGAGCGCGAGTTTGAAGGAGATCTACGCCTGGGCGCCGCTGCTGATGGCCAAGATGCGGGCCTTGCCGAATTTTCAGGACATCAACTCCGACATGCAGATCGCGAGCCCGCAACTGTACGTCGATATCGACCGCGACCGGGCCCAGGCGGTGGGCGTGACGCCGGATCAAATACAGAACGCGCTGTACACGTTTTACGGGCAGCGGCAGGTCTCGACGATCTACAGCCCGGCCAACCAGTATCTGGTGATCGCGGAAGTGGATCCGCGCTATCAGCGCGATCCGGACGCGCTGGCGAAGCTAAATGTGCGCTCGGCGAGCGGGAAACTGGTGCCGCTGAACGCGGTGGTGACCACGCGGCGCACGGCCGGCCCGCTGACGGTGAACCACTTCGGCCAATTGCCGGCGGTGACGATATCGTTCAACCTGAGCGCGGGATCGAGCCTGGGCGAAGCGGCCCAGCGGGTGGAGGAGGCGATCGCGGAACTGCGCATACCGGCGACGGTCTCGACCGCGTTCCAGGGTACGGTGAAGCAGTTCCAGCAGTCGCTCCAGGGGCTGTCGATTCTGCTGATCGTGGCCGTGCTGGTGATCTACATCGTGCTGGGGATTTTGTATGAGAGCTTCATCCACCCGATCACGATTCTGTCGGGACTGCCGGCGGCCGTGTTCGGCGCGCTGCTGACGCTGCTGCTGTTCCACAAACAATTAGACCTGTACGCGTTTGTGGGCATTATCATGCTTTTCGGCGTGGTGAAGAAGAACGCGATCATGATGATCGACTTCGCGCTGGAGGCGCAGCGGGTGGAGGGCAAGGATCCGGAGCACGCGATTTATCAGGGCTGCCTGCTGCGCTTCCGGCCGATCATGATGACCACGGTCGCGGCGCTGTTCGGCACGCTGCCGATCGCGCTGGGCTATGGCGAAGGCGGCGACGCGCGGCAACCGCTGGGACTGGCGGTCGTGGGCGGGCTGGTAGTTTCGCAGTTCCTGACGCTATACATTACGCCGGTGATCTACCTCTACATGGAACGGCTGCAGCGGGCGCTGGGCGGCAGCAGAACGACGGCGGTTACGGGCGCGCAGCCGGCCTCATTGCAGGGCTAGGCAGGAGCTTTTCGCGGGCCCCAGGCACGTGGCGACGGGTCAGGATTTGAGCGCCGGGAGGCCGGCGGGCGTGGCGGCGGAGGTTTCCGCGTCGCCGCACCGGCGGCCCGGGCCGAGGCTCGTGACCAGGCGGCACTGATCGTCGCGCTTGCTCGCTTTCTTGTCCTTATACATCGCGGCGTCGGCGCGATTGATCGTCTCAGCGACGTCATCCCCCAGCTTCCAGAGCGCGAGGCCGATCGAGGCGCACACTTTGACCTTGAAGGCGTCGGGGCCGGTGCGGATCGTGTATTCGCCGAAGACCCAATCGCGAATCCGGCCCATCAAAGACTCAGCGTGGCCTAAGCCGCAATCGAGCACGGCGATGAACTCATCGCCGCCCCAGCGGCCGGCCAGATCGGCGGAGCGAACCACCAGCCGCAACTCCGCGGCGAACTGGCGCAACAGATCGTCGCCGGCGAGATGGCCGAGCTGGTCGTTGACCTGTTTGAAGCTGTTCAGGTCGAACATCATGATGCAGAACGGCCGGCCGCGGGCGCTGAATTCCTCGAGTGCCTGGTCGATCCGGCGGCGGTTGGCGATGCCGGTCAGCGGGTCGACGGCGGCCATGCGCTCGGTCTCTTCCAGGCGGCTGCGGGAGGCGCCGAGTTCGGTGCGCAACAGGGTGAGCGACTCCTCGCTGTCCTTGGTCATCTGCTCGACGCAGTCCTTCAATTCGTCGACGCCCTGCAGGAGCGAGGCGCGCACTTTGGCCAGATCGTCGAGATCGGCGATGCTGCGCAGGTGCGTGCTGAGAGCCGAAAACTGGCCGGCGTAGCGCTGGTCGCGTTCGCCGACCGAATCGACCGTGCGCGCCAGCACCATCATCAATTCTCTGACCTCGGCAGCTTGCTGTTTGTAATACTCAGCCGTCCGCGAGCCCCACAGCCGGAGCTCTTTTTCGGCCGCGGTGCCGGAGGCGGTGAAATCGCCGGGCGTCATCTCGGCCACCAGGTGCGCCTGCAACTGCAGCAGGCTGGCCTGGAGGTCGAGCCCCAACTGCGGGCAGGCCTGGGAGCTGGATTCGCCCATTGCGCCCAGCAAAGTGCGATAGGAGTCCACGACGGGGCCAGGCAGGCGATCGCGCGCGTCCAGGTACTTCTTAATCGAAATCACGTCAAACTCATCGGCAGGATTGGGGCGCGGTTTGAGCGAAAAGCCCCGGAAACGGTGGAAAACGCGGCTCCGCGGTCGAAGAGAGGAAGGAGGAACGAAGCGCATTGCCACGCCGGATGACGGTGTTGATACAGCCGCTCCTGGCGGGATTGCTGGTCTGGCCGGTCGCGGCCGCGCCAAGGCGGGGGAGCATTCTCCAATCGACAACTGAGCCTGAAGCGAGGGTCGGGCAGAGGCGCCGAAGGCGTAGAATGCGGGCAGTATGCAGTCAAGAACGCTTCTTCTCCTGATCCTCAGCGCGACCGCGGCGATGGCCGAGCCGCCGGGCCCGATTGCGCTGCCCAAGCCCGACACGCAGGGCGGCAAGCCTTTGATGCAGGCGCTGAGCGAGCGCAAGAGCCAGCGTGAATTCGATGCCAAGCAACTGCCGCGCCAGGTGCTTTCAAACCTGCTCTGGGCGGCCTATGGGGTGAATCGTCCCGACGGCCGGCGCACGGCGCCGTCGGCGATGAACCGGCAGACGGTGGAAGTGTACGCGGTGCTCGCTGAGGGCGCGTACGTGTACGACGCCGCGCACCAACAGTTGCTGCCGGTGGCGGCGGGAGACCTGCGCGCGGCGACGGGCACGCAGGAGTTTGCCGGCCAGGCCCCGTTGGACCTGGTCTACGTCGCGGACTACGCCAAGATGGGGACGTCGCCGGAGACGGAAAAAGCGCTGTACGCGGGGGCGGAGACCGGCTTCATCGGCCAGAACGTGTACCTGTATTGCGCTTCGGAGGGGCTGGCGACGGTGATTCGCGCCTCGGTCAACCGCGAGCCGCTGGCCAAGGCGCTGAAGCTCAGGCCGGAGCAGCGGATCACGCTGGCGCAGACGGTCGGGTACCCGCAGGCGCGGCCCTGACGTTCGCGCGGGCACGAGTCGCATTTCTAAGCTGGACGGCAGAACTGCTTAAACGGACGGCTTGCGCTTGGGTCCGTACTGCACCAGGTCCTTCGGCACTTCCAGTTCCTCGCTCAGCATGAACTCGAAGTTGTCGATGAAGCGCGCGGCCAGAGTGTCGTACTTGCGGTCGTACTCGGCGCGGCTGGGCCAGGTGTTGGCGGGGTCGAGGATCGAGGACGGAACGCCTTCGCAGGACTTCGGTACGGACACCCCAAACACCGGATCCTGCCAGTATTCGACCTGCGCCAACTGGCCGTTCAGGGCGGCGTTCAGCAGCGCCCGCGTGTGCTGGATGCTGATGCGTTTGCCAATGCCGAACGGGCCGCCGGTCCAACCGGTGTTGACCAGCCACACGTCCGCGCCGTACTTCAGGATCTTGGCCTTCAGCATCTGCGCGTAGCGGTAGGGGTGGTGGACCATGAAGGGCGCACCGAAGCAGGCGCTGAAGGTAATCTGGGGTTCGATGCCCAACCCGATCTCGGTGCCGGCGATCTTGCTGGTGTAGCCGCTCATGAAATGGTAGACGGCCTGGTCGGGGGTCAGGCGCGAGATGGGCGGCAGCACGCCGGAGGCGTCGCAGGTGAGGAAGACGACGTTCTTGGGATGGCCGGCGCGCTTGTCGGGCAAGGCGTTGCCGATGAAGGCGAGCGGATAGGCGGCGCGCGTGTTTTCGGTCAGCTTGTCGTCGTTCAGATCGAGGCGCCGGGTGCGCGGGTCGAAGACCACGTTTTCTAAAATCGTGCCGAAGCGGCGCGTGCATTCGAAGATCTGCGGCTCGGCGCTTTCGGAGAGCCGGATGACCTTGGCGTAGCAGCCATCCTCGAAGTTGAAGACGCCGTTGTCGCTCCAGCCATGCTCGTCGTCGCCGACCAGATTGCGCGCGGGGTCGGCCGAGAGGGTTGTTTTGCCGGTGCCCGAGAGGCCGAAGAAAATGGCCGCGTCGCCGGACGGGCCGACGTTGGCCGAGCAGTGCATCGGCAGCACGCCGTCGAAGGGCAACAGGGCGTTAAGGATGGTGAAGACGGTCTTCTTGATCTCGCCGCCGTAGCAGGTGCCGCCGATGATGGCCAGCCGCTCCGCCAGGTTCAAAATGATGAACGTCTCGGTGCGCGTGGAATCGACCAGCGGACTGGCGTTGAAGCCGGGCGCGGCGATGACCGTGAATTCGGGCACATGGCGGCGGTAGGCGTCGAGCGACTCGGGCTTGAGAAACATGGTCCGCGCGAACAGGCTGTGCCACGCGGTTTCGGTGACGATGCGCACCGGCAGGCGGTAGTCGGGATCGGCGCCGCCGAAACAATCCTGCACGAAAACGTCGCGGCCTTGCAGATAGGCCTGGAGCCGCGTGAGCAGGGTGTTGAAGCTCTGCGGATTGAAAGGCCGGTTGTGCGTGCCCCACCAGATGTAGCCCTCCGAGGAGGGTTCGCGCACCAGCGATTTGTCGGCGGCGGCGCGAGCGGTGTGCTTGCCCGTGTTGACCACCAGCGGGCCCTGGTTGCAGATGGAGCCTTCGCCGCGGAAGATGGCCTCTTCGTAGAGCGCCTCCGGCGCCAGGTTCCAGTAGACGCGCTTGAGGTTCAGCAAACCGTGATTCTGCAACCCGTAGGCGCTGGCCGATTCGCCCGCCTGCTTCACGGCCGGGGATGGAATGTCGGTGTAGATATTCATGGCCGGCTCCTTACATCCAGTCGCGCACCAGGCGCCGGTCGCCCAGGTAGAGTTCGTTGGGCGAGGCCGGGTCGAGAGCCCAGCGGATGCGTTCGATGCCCTCGGTGATCTCCTTGGCTGCGCCGCAGAAGCTGATTCGCAGATGGCCTTCCATGCCGAATTCCTTGCCGGGCACCGTCACCACGCGCACCTTGTTCAACAGGAACTCGGCGAGTTTCTGGGAGCTTTTCTCGTAATTGCTGAAGTCCGGGAAGCAGTAGAAGGCGCCTTCCGGTTTGGTCACGCGGATGCCGGGGAAGGCCAGCAGATGGTCCAGCATAATATTGCGGTTGTTCTCGAGCGTCATGCGCAGCGCCTCGATCGAATTCTGCACGCCGTTCAACGCGCCGACCGCGGCCCACTGCGAGGGCGTGGCGGGCCCGGAGGTTTGCTGGCTCTGGATGGTGGCCATGGCGCCGAGGAGTTCGCGGCTGCCGACGGCCCAGCCGATGCGGAAGCCGGTCATGGCGTACATTTTCGAGACGCAGTTGATGACCAAGAGCTTGGAGGCGTCGATATCCTCCTTCGAGAAGTCGTAACAGTTGATCGGCGATTTGCCGTCGAACACCAGCCGGTTATAGGTGTCGTCCATGATCAGGTAGATCGACTTTTTTGCGCACAGGTCGACCATTTCAGCGATGAAGTCGCGCGAATACATCACGCCCGAGGGATTGTTGGGGCTGTTGAGAATGACGGCCTTGGTGTAGCTGCCGATGCAGTCGGCGATCTCCTTCACGGTCGGGTAAAAGGTGCCGTCCTCGGGCTTCACGGCCACGGGCACGCCGCCGGCCAGCTTGACCATTTCGGGGTAGCTGACCCAATACGGGGCGGGGAAGATCACTTCGTCCTTGGGATCGAGAATCGCGATCAGCGCGGCCATGATGGCCTGCTTGGCGCCGCACGAAGCGACCACGTTTTCCGGCCGCACGGCCCGGCCGTAATACTCTTCGGTGTAGCGGATGATGGCTTTCTTGAGAGCGGGGATGCCGTCGGGCGGAGTGTACTTGATATCGCCGGAGTTGAGCACCGCGCTGCAACTGACAATCGCGTCGAGCGGAGTCTTGGACTTCGGCTCGCCACCGCCGAGGTGGATCACCGGCTCGCCTTTCTCGCGCAGCAGGGCCGCGGTCTGGTTCAGCTTCAAAGTGACGGACTCGTGAATCGTCCGCGCCAATTGGCTCAGGCTCATATCTACCTCCACACGGGTTGCACACGGAAGCGGTCTTCCGGATGCGCCTTTTCCGGTTAGTTTACTAAGCTTTTCGTTCTTGCGTAAGCGTCGGGCGCCGAAATGCGGAATTTGGGATCTGAATCGACTCTTAGGCTGGGCGTGGCGAGGAGCCGGAAGGGGCGGCCACGGCCGGGATGCGCGATTCGGGAAAGAGCGTCGCCTGGCAACCGGCCGGCTGAGCGCAGGAGAGCGGCGGACTGGCGTCTGGAGAATGTCCGGCGAACGCGTTGAGAACATCTTGAGATCGTCATACGAAAGAGATCCGGCGGGTTCCATTCGCGTACAATCTTGGGTTGTACTCCTCACGAGTGACCGTCGCTATTCCGACCGTGGCGGCCGGGCCGCGGCTGGCGCAGTGTCTGGACGCCCTGGCGGCGCAGACGCTCGCGGGCGTCCGGGCCGTGGTGGTTGACAACAGCGGGCAGCGCCTGGCGGGCGAGGTGGCGCGGAGGTTCGAGTTTGCCGAGGTGATCGAGAACCGCTCGAACGCCGGATATGGAGCGGCCGTGAACCAGGCTTGGCGGCATCGGCCGGCCGAGTTTCTCGTGGCGCTGAACGACGACGCGGCGATGCGCCCGGGGTGCCTGGAAGCGCTGGTGGCGGCGTTGGACGGCAATCCCGGGGCGGGCATGGCGGCGCCGCGCATTCTGCTGGCGGGGACGGGGCGCATGGATTCGGCCGGCATGTCGTTGGCGCGCGATGGTTCAAGCATCCAGCGCGGCCACGGGCAACCGGCGGCGGCCTGGGATCGGCCGCAGCAGGCGCTGTTCCCGAGCGGTTGCGCGGCCATCTATCGCGGCGCGATGCTGGCCCAGACCGGCCTGTTCGACGAATCGCTGTTTCTGTACCACGAGGACACCGACCTCGGCTTGCGGGGCTGCTGGATGGGCTGGCATTGCCTGTATGTGCCGCAGGCCGAAGTCGAACATTGGTACTCGGCGAGCGCCGGGCGCGCCTCCGCCGCCAAGGCATGGTACGTGGAACGGAACCGGCTGCGAGTGGTTCTGAAACTGTTCCCTTTCACGCGGCTCGTAATCGCTCCGGTTTACGCCGCAGCGCGTTACGCGCTGCACGTGCGGGCGGCGCTCACGGGAAAAGGCAAAGCGGCGGAATTCGGAGCCGCGGGCCTGCCGCTCTGGAAACTGCCGTGGTACGTCCTCAAGGCGCACCTGCAGTTGATTGCAGCGCTGCCGGAGCTGATTCGCCAGCGCCGGCGGACGCCGCGCCGAATTCGGACGCTGCAATTCAAAGGCATACTGGACCGGTTCCGCGTCGGCATCCGGGAGGTGGCCATCCATTGAGCCCTGAAGCCAGAAGCGGTCAACGCGGCGGCGGACCGACGGTGCTGCTGATTCCGGCCTACAACGAATCCGCGGCCATCGGGACGGTCGTTCGGGAAGCGCGCTCTCTCTGCCCGTCGCTGCGCATCCTGGTGCTCGACGACTGCTCGATCGACGACACTGTCGCGATTGCGGAGGCTGCGGGCGCGGAGGTCGTGCGCCTGCCCTGCCACCTGGGTCTCGGCGGCTGCATTCAAACCGGCTACCGGATGGTCTACGAGATGGGCGGCCAGGCGGCGGTGCGCATCGACGGCGACGGCCAGCATAATCCGGCGGACATTCCACGGCTGCTGGAACGACTCGCTGCGACGGGCTGCGAGATGGTGATCGGCGTCCGCGAAGAGGGCGACCAATCGACGTCAATCGGCCTCATCCGGCGCATTGGGATCGCGTTTTTCAAGCTGCTGCTGAGGCCGATTCTGGGGCGCAGGGTGACCGATCCGACCTCCGGCTTCGTGGCCGTGAACCGCCGCGCGCTGCGGGTCTTCAGCCAGAGCTTTCCGTTGGAATACCCGGAAATCGAGACGCTGGTGGTGCTGCAGCGCCGCGCCTTCCGGTTTGAAGAAGTGCCGGTGCGGATGCGGCCGCGGATGGGCGGACACAGCAGCATCACGGCCAAAAGGTCGATCTACTTCGTGGTCCACGTGCTGCTGGGCGTGCTCGTGAACATCCTGCGGCTGGATGCCTGGCGCTGGCTGGGCAAGCGCCGGGCCGCGCCGCGCGCGTGAAGGAGGAATCATGGAACGGCTGCTCAACGTGCTCGCGTTCGCGAGCGTAGTGCTGTTTCTCATCGTGCTGCGCGGACTGCGCCGCTCGCGGATTCGAGTCGAGTATTCGGTGAGCTGGCTGGGCGCGGCGGCGCTCGTGTTCGCGCTGTCGCGCGCGCGCGGCGCCTTAGTGTGGGTGGCCGGTTATCTGCACGTGAATGAGCCCGCGGTGCCGCTGATTTTTCTGATTTTGCTGGTGTTTCTGTGGGTTTTCTACCGCTTCTCGATCATCATCTCCCACCTGAAGGACATGAATATCACGCTGACGCAGAAGGTCGCCATGCTGGATTTCCAGGTGCGCGGCCGGCTCCCCCATGCGGAAGAAACCAAAAACTGAGCGCGCGGCGGCGGCCGTTCCAGTGCGCGAGTTCGCGCTGCCGAGGTGGACTCCGCTCGCGATTCTGGCCGCCCTGCTCGCCGTCTACTGGCCCGCGCTGCACGGCGCGATCCTGTACGACGACACTTTGCTGCCGGTCTTCCGGCCGGAAGGCCCGCCCTCGTGGGTTAATTATTTCAGGGGTGGACGTCCACTTTACTACCTGAGTCTCCATCTGAATTACTTGCTGGCGGGCACGGATACTTGGCCGTATCACCTGACCAACGTGATGCTCCATTTCTTCGTGGGCGGGCTGGTCTACTTCATTTTGCGGAAGGCGCTCGAATTGACCGGCAGCGCGCGGCGCGAGGCTTCGCTGCTGGCGCTTTTCGGCAGCCTGGTATTCCTCTTCCACCCGCTGCAGACGGAGGCCGTGGCGTACATCGCCAGCCGCTCGGAAAGTCTGAGCACGCTGTGCGCCTATGGTGCGCTGGCCCTGCTGCTGGCGGTGGGCGACGCCCCGATCGGCTGGCGTCGTGCGGCGCTGATCCTGGGCCTGCTGGCTGCGGGCACGCTGGTGAAAGAGCATGTCGTGGCCATGGCCGCGGTGGTGCTGCTAGTGGATTGGTGGCTCAAAGGCAGAGGCGCTGTGGCACGCCTGGCGCGCAATTGGCGGCTCCACGCGGCGCTGGTCGCGGGAGCGCTGATCGCGGTGCCGGCGATCGTTTGGTACGTGACGCGCCATTCGGCCGGCTCGGCTGGCCTGTCGGTGCCCGACACAACGTGGTACCGCTATCTGTTTACGCAATTCGAGGCGCTCTGGATCTACATCCGGCTCTTCGTGTTCCCAATCGATCAGAGCCTGGACTACAACCTGCCTTCCGTCGGCGGTTTGTTTGAACCCCTGGTTTTGCTGGGTCTGGCGGGTTTGGTGGGGCTGTTGTACATCGCCTGGCGATACCGCGCCCGCTACCCGCTGGCCGCTCTCGGGCTCGTCGTTTTTCTGATCCTGCTGGCGCCCACGTCCTCGGTGATTCCGATCGCCGATACGGTCGCCGAGCGCCGCGTGTACCTGCCCGGCATTGGATTGCTGCTGGTGGTCGTGGAGTGTCTGCGCCACACGCGCAGCACGCCCTGGAGGAACGGCTGGCTAGGCGCGGTGATCGCGCTGTTGGCGCTGGGGACCTTCAATTACAGCCACGCCTTCTCGTCGGAGGTGAAGGTCTGGGAGCACTCGGTCGCGGCCCGGCCGGAAAACACGCGCGCCAGGATTTACCTGGGCGCGGCATACATCAAAGCCGGAAGCTGCGCGCAGGCCGTCCAGACTTTCGACGCGACTGACACCGGTGCGCATGCGGAGAAGCTGGGCCGGAACGCATTCCTGTTCTACATGAACTTCGCGGCGGCGTTGGAATGTCAGAAGCAGTTCGACCGCGCCGAAAAGGCGTACCGCAGCGCGATTGACGTTGCCGCGGCGGTACAGGGTTGGGCGCCGCTCGGCCGGATCTCTCCGCCGGCGCGCGCATGGGCGCGGCTGGCCCACCTGTACGTGATGGAGCAGCGCTGGGACGAGGCTTTCGCCGCCCAGCAGCAGGCCACACGGTTCAACCCCCGGATGGGCTGGATGGAATACAGCATTCGCGGCAACATGTACCTGAGCACGAACCAACTGGATGAGGCTGCCGCCGCTTTTCAGAAGGCGCTGGATCTGCGCCCCGGTGACCGGGACTCGCAGAACGGGCTGGCCCAGGCCAACGCGGCCATCCTCGCCCGGCAGCGGAATGGGACATTGATTTCAAAGTGAGCGCGTTGCACATCGGCATCAATGCGTTGTACCTGATTCCCGGCGGCGTCGGCGGTTCGGAGACCTATCTGCGGAATCTGCTGCGGGCGCTGGCCGCGCTCGATACGCCGCACCAGTTCACGGTTTTCACAAATCGGGAGACGGGCCCGGACGTGGCCCCGCGCCATCCCCATTGGTACGTGCGGCAGACCGGCGTTCGGGCGCTGAACCGCCCGGCGCGGCTGCTCTATGAACAGACGCTGCTGCCGCTCTACTGCGCGGGCCTGGATGTGTTGTTCTGTCCCGGATTCACCGCGCCGGCCATGGCGCCCTGCCCGAGGGTGACGTCCATTTTCGATCTCCAGCACAAGCGGCATCCGGAGTACTTCCGCTGGTTCGAACTGCCATTCTGGCGCTACTTCGTCTGGCAGGCGGTTCATTCCAGCGCCCGCCTGGTGGCGGCGAGCGAGAAGACGCGCGCCGATATCCTGCACTTCTATTCGATTCCGAGCCAGAAGGTGGAGGTGGTGTGGCTGGGCGGGGCGGAGGAGTTCTTCCCGATCGGGAAACTGCGCCAGGGCCGGCTCGCCGAGCCGGTGCTGCTGTGCCCATCGACAACCCACCCGCACAAAAACCACGCCCTGCTGCTGAAAAGCTTTTCTCAGTTCAGCGCCGCGCATCCGCAATGGCAACTCGTCATGACCGGGGTCAGCGGGTTCGCCGACAGCGCCGTGCGGGCTCAGATCGCCGCGCTGGGTCTGGAATCGCGCGTGCAACTTCTGGGTTGGTTGCCCAGAGACGAACTGTATCGCTGGTTCGAACGCGCGGGCGCGGTGGTCTACCCATCGACATTCGAAGGCTTCGGACTGCCCGTGGTGGAGGCGCTGGCGGCGGGGATTCCGGTGGCCTGCTCGGACATTGAGCCGCTGCGTACGATTGTGGCAGACGCAGCAGTGCTGTTCGACCCTGCCTCGGACGCCGGCCTGCTCCAGGCGTTGGAACGTGTCTGCTCGGATGAAGCATTGCGCGCGCGTCTGGCGCTCGCCGGCCCGCTCCGGGCGGCGCAGTTCACGTGGCGCAGATGCGCCCTCGAGACCCTGGCGATTCTTGAACGGGCGGCCGGGCATTCGCCGACGGAACGGTAATCGGATTCGAGCGCATTTCTCACACGTCGTTACTGAGCCGCGACCGTGAGGGAGCGGTCCCATCGAACCCATTTCAGCAGCCTGCTAGTATCATGTCTCGCAGATTCTCTGACACTCGCCGGCCATTCACCGTGGCGCAGGCACTCGTGCCTGCCGCGTCGACACTCGTGTCGACGCCCGGCCGGCGTTGTCAATCCTTGACTGAGAGACTAGACTAGGCGCCCACAACTCTCTCTATCCACACTTTGCATCCTCTGCGCGTGTGGACTCCAGCCATCTGTCACCCGTGTCTTCGCGCGCAGTCGAAAACGCGCGCTTTCGCAATACCGGATCTACAATGAATGTGGAGGCAGCGATGCAGTTGGATGAAGAGCTGGCCTCACACACCCGCGCCGGCGAGCTCTACGAATCGCTGCCAGCGGATCGCGTTCGCTGTTACGCCTGCGGGCATTGTTGCCCGATCTCGTCCGGGTTCGCCGGAGTCTGCAAAGTCCGATTCAATCGCGACGGCGTGCTGCAGGTGCCCTACGGATACGTCAACGCGCTGCATTGCGATCCGATCGAGAAAAAACCGTTCTACCATGCGCTGGCCGGGACGAGCGCTCTGAGCTTCGGCATGCTGGGCTGCGACCTGCATTGCGGCTACTGCCAGAACTGGGTCAGCTCGCAGGCCTTGCGCGATCCGCGTTCGATGCTCGAATTTCGCGAGATCTCGCCGCGCGAGATCGTCGGCATCGCGCTCGCGCAACGGGCGGCCAGCGTCATCAGCACCTACAACGAGCCGCTGATCACGAGCGAATGGGCGGTGGCGATTTTTCGCGAGGCCCGCGCCGCCGGCCTGACCACGGGCTATGTGTCTAATGGCAATGCGACGCCCCAGGTGCTCGAGTACCTGCGGCCATGGGTCGATCTCTACAAGGTCGATCTCAAGAGTTTCGACGACCGCCGCTATCGCGAGTTGGGCGGGCGGCTGCAGCCGATCCTCGATTCGATCGCGCGCATCCACGCCATGGGCTTCTGGCTGGAGGTGGTCACGCTGATCGTGCCGGGCTTCAACGATTCGCCGCAGGAACTGGGCGCGCTCGCCGGCTTCCTGGCCGGGATCTCGAAAGACATTCCGTGGCACGTCTCCGCGTTTCACAGTGACTACAAGATGACGGGCGCGCGGAGCACCAGTGTGGAGCTCCTCGAGCGCGCCGCGGCGATCGGGCGTCAGGCTGGATTGCGCTACGTCTATGCGGGCAATCTGCCGGGCCGCGTCGGCGAATTGGAAGACACGCGCTGCCCCAACTGCCGCACGGTGCTGGTGGAGCGCTTCGGATTTGAAGTGATTCAGAACCGGATTACGGCCGCTGGCGCCTGTTCGCGCTGCCACACGGCGATTCCGGGCTTCTGGCGGGCCGGCGCAACCCGGGCCATGCAGAGCGCGGGCGAAGTTCCTATTGGCGGGGGTTAGACACACATGACGACCGCACACGTTACACCCTTCGCCGGCTCGTGGTATCCGGCGCGCCGTGCCGAACTGGAGACTCTGCTGGACACTTTGTTCGACGCTTCGCTTCAGCGCACCGGCGACGACCTGCTGCCGCATCCACTGGCGTTCGTCGTCCCCCACGCGGGTCTGGTCTACTCCGGGACCGTGGCCGCGGCCGCCTACCGCAACCTGCAGGCCGCCCGGCCGCGGCGCGTCTTTATCCTCGGCTTCGCGCACAGCGGTGGCCGGCCGGGTGTGTCGATTCCCGACGTCACGGCATTTCAGACGCCGCTCGGCGAAGTGGAAGTCGATTCCGCCGCGGTGCGCGCGCTGGCGGCGAGCGTTCCATTCGCGATGACGCCCGAAGGCCGCGTTTGCGACCACTCGGTGGAGATCCAGCTTCCGTTGCTGCAGCGGGCCGTCCCCGGCACGCCCGTTGTGCCGCTCTATGTGGGTCCGCTGGACGCGCGTCAGCGCACTGCGGCGGCGCAAGCTCTGGCGCAGATTGTTCAGCCCGGCGATGTGCTGCTGGCCAGTTCCGATCTGACGCACTATGGCCGCGCGTTCGGCTACCAGCCGTTTCCGGTGGATGAGGATACCCCCGACCGGTTGCGTGACCTCGATTACCGCGCCATCGAGGCGGCGGGCAGCCTCGATCCGAAGTTGTTCCTCGCCTCGCTCCGGGACACCGGGGCCACGGTCTGCGGCTACGATCCGATCGCGCTGCTGCTCGCCACGCTGAGCCTGCTCGGCGGCGAGGAAATCTTCCAGCAGACGCTCGATTACCAGACCTCGGCCGAGATTGCCGGCGGCTATGAACACTCGGTCAGCTATGGCGCTCTGGGCTACTTCCGGGCCGACTCTTTCTGCCTCGGCCCCGAGGACCGGCAGGCGCTGCTCGCCAGTGCCGGCGAGACGCTGCGGCGTCTGCGCGAAACCGGCCAGCGCGCGGCGATTCCGCCGGCCGGCGCCGGCACTGCGCTGCGGCGTCGCGCGGGCGTGTTCGTCAGTCTCCACGCGGACGGCGAACTGCTGGGCTGCATCGGCAACTTCGCCGGGCCGCAGCCGCTGGCCGAACAGGTGCCGGAAATGGCACTGGCCGCGGCGCTGGACGATCCGCGCTTCTGGCCGCACACGCGCCTGCCGGCAGCGCTCGATGTCGAGATCTCGGTGCTCACGCCCATGAAGCGCATCCGCGACTGGACCGCGTTTCATCTCGGGCGCGACGGCGTCGTGATGGAGGCTGAAGATCGGCGCGGCCTGCTGCTACCGCAGGTGGCCCACAGCGGCTCCTGGACGCCGGCCCGGTTCCTGGATGCGTTGGCGCAGAAAGCCGGTCTGCCGCCCGGCGCTTATCGCGACCCGCAAACACGCCTCTCCGTCTTCCGGGCGCAGGTTTTTTCGACGTCGGTATAGCGCCAGTGGCTTGTCGCGGAGACAACGTGACTGAGCCGCGACTGCGTTGCCGACTCGCGACTGCGTTACGGAGCCGCGCGTGTTACGGAGCCGCGACTGTCAAGGAGCGGTTCTTCGCGTTGTTTCCGAGCCGCGACTGCGTTACGGCGCCGCGAGTGTTACGGAGCCGCGACTGCGTTACTGAGCCGCGACTGTCAAGGAGCGGTCGCTGCGCCGGAGCGCATCTCAATGCGCCGCCCTGCGCTCAGCCGCACTCGAATCCAGCGATCGCGAACACCAGCGAGTGGTCGGGCGCGTTCCCCGGTGCCACCGGGCGCAATTCGCGCAGCATGCGCGTGAGCTGGCGCACCCGCTGGAAGCCGTTCGCCTCGGCCAGGGCCACGGCCGCTTGGTTATCCGCCGGGATGTCCCAATACGACGTTTGCTCCGGGTGCCGCGCCAGAAACCAAGCCAGCAGTTGGCGCGCCGCATCGGCCGAGCGCGCCACGCACGGGCCGAAATGCGCGGCCTGGCTGCCGGCGCGGCCCATCGCGTAACCCTCGCCCGGAACCGATGCCGCCCCTTCGCGCGCCAGATTCTCGAGCAGCCGGCTGCGATCGGTCCCAAACGCCGTCCGGTCCAGCACCGGATCCGGCGCCCACTCGGCGACCGCCGCCGGTGCTACGGCACCGTCCAGCCCCGGCCCTTCCCAGCGTTCGACCACCGACACCGGCGCAAAGCCGAACCGGCGGTACAACTCGAAGCCCATGTCGGTGGCGTCCAGTCCCACCCGCGCCACGCCGCGGCGCTCCGCGAACTCCATCGCGCGTTCCATCAGCCGCCCCGCATAACCGTGCCCGCGGTGCTCCGGCAAAGTGAGCACCATCCCGATCCAGGCCAGGTCCTGGCCGTACGTCAGCGCCGTGGCGGTGGCCACCAGGACGCCGTCGCGCTCCATCCCGAAACAGCCCTCCGGCTCCAGTTCCAGCAGCCGCTCCCAGTCCTGCGCGGTCTGGTTCCAGCCCGCGCTCTCCTTCAGACGCATCAAGTCCGCCAGGTCCTCGCGCCGCAGCAATCGCAGCGCCCCGCCGCTGGCATCTCTGTCCGTCGCGCCGGACGAAGGCCCGTCTCCCATGCCGCAATCCTGCCCTTTCTCCATCTTTTCCAGCCCTCAGGCGGCTCTGAAAGCTCTTGAGCCACTTGACAATAAGACTCGCTTCAGAATAGCGTCAATAGCAAGAATTCTGGAGATTGCCGCACGAATTTTTCCCGGCCGGCACAATCCTGAACCGGCTGGCCGGAGTTCGGAACCCATAATGATCTGTTCAGAACAGGAACTGGAAGACCAGCTCTCCCAACCCTCTCCGCACGACGTCGCCGCCCTGCGCGCGTTGTCCGGCGATCTGCTCATTTTGGGCGTCAGCGGCAAAATGGGGCCCAGTCTGGCCCGGCGCGCGGCCCGGGCGGTCGCCGAGGCTGGCGTGAAGAAGCGCATCACCGGCGTGGCTCGTTTCTCCGATCCGCGCGCGGAGACGCTGCTGCGCGAGGCGGGCGTGGAAACGCACCGCGCCGACCTGCTCGACTTCGAGCAGCTCAAAAGCCTGCCGGATGCCGAAAACGTGATTTTCATGGCTGGCCGGAAATTCGGATCGACCGGCGCGGAGAGTCTCACTTGGGCCGCGAATACCTACCTGCCGGCGCTGGTGGCGCAGCGCTACCGCGACTCGCGCATCGCCGCTTTTTCGAGCGGCAACGTCTATCCGCTGGTGAGCGTCCTCAGCGGCGGCGCGACCGAGGAGACGGCGCCGGCGCCGGTGGGCGAATATGCGCAATCCGTGCTCGGCCGCGAGCGAATGTTCGAGCATTTCTCGTCGCTCTACGGGACGCGCGTGTGTCTGTTGCGGCTCAACTACGCCATCGACCTGCGCTATGGCGTGCTGCTGGACATCGGCACGAAGGTCTTCCAGGGCGAGCCCGTGGACGTGACCATGGGCGCGGTGAACGTGATCTGGCAGGGCGACGCCAACTCCGTTTGCCTGCGCAGTTTCAGCGTGTGCCAGGCGCCGCCGCTGGCGCTGAATCTGACCGGGCCTGAGACATTGTCGGTGCGCGCGCTGGCCGCTCAATTCGGCCGGATCTTCGATAAAACGCCGCTGATGCAAGGCCGCGAATCCGAATCCGCGCTGCTCAACAACGCCGGGCGCTGCCAGCGCCTGTTCGGCTACCCCGCGGTCAGCGTGGACCAGATGATCGAGTGGACCGCGCATTGGATTGCCCACGGCGGCGCCCGGCTGAACAAGCCCACGCACTTCGAAACCCGTGACGGAAAATTCTGATGCTACTGCGCGACCGGCTGCTCACAGGCCTGGCGATTCCGGCGCATCCGCTGGCGCTGGACGCCAGCCGCCGGCTGGACGAGCGCCGCCAGCGCGCCCTGACGCGCTACTACCTGGCCGCCGGAGCTGGCGGCGTGGCCGTCGGCGTCCACACCACGCAGTTTGCGATTCGCGAGCCGCGCCACGGCTTGCTGCGCCCGGTGCTGGAGCTGGCCGCCGCGGAAATGCGCGGGAGCGCGGCCGTGAAAATCGCCGGCCTGTGCGGGCCGACGGCGCAGGCGGTGGCGGAGGCGGAGCTGGCCGCGTCGCTGGGCTACGATGCGGGCCTGTTGAGCCTGGGCGCGCTGCGCGCCGCGCCGGTCGAGGAGTTGCTGGCGCACTCGCGCGCGGCCGCGGCGGTGCTGCCGATCATCGGCTTCTATCTGCAGCCGAGCGTCGGCGGGCGCCTGCTGCCGTTTGAATTCTGGCGCCGGTTCGTGGAGCTCGATAACGTCGTCGCCGTCAAAATCGCGCCCTTCAACCGCTATCAGACGCTGGACGTGGTGCGCGCGGTCGCGCTCTCCGGCCGGGCGCGCGAGATCGCCCTGTATACCGGCAACGACGACAACATCGTCGTCGATCTGCTGACCGAGTTTCAGCTCGGCGGCGAAAGCGTGCGCTTCCGCGGCGGGCTGCTGGGCCAATGGGCGGTGTGGACCAGCAAAGCGGTCGAGTTGCTGCAACGCATTCACACGATCCGCACGGAGTGCACGGCCGTGCCGGGTGAGCTGTTGACGCTGGCCGCCCGCCTGACCGATGCCAACGCCGCGCTGTTCGACCCCGCGCACCAGTTCCGCGGATGCATTGCCGGCATCCACGAGATTCTGCGCCGCCAGGGTCTGCTGGCCGGCCGCTGGTGCCTCGATCCGGAGGAGGAGCTTTCGCCCGGCCAGGCCGAGGAGATCGACCGCGTGTGCACGCTCTATCCGGAGTTGACCGACGACGAATTCGTGCGCGCGCACGTCGACGATTGGTTGAGGTAGCTGTCCGCGAACCCCCGCTCGCACGGCTGCGCGTCGTTTGTTCTGGCCCCGGCTCCTGACGGACCAATGCGCCTCAATTCGGAGGTCGGACCGTGCCTGACCTGAAAAGGTAAATTGCCCAGGTTGAGTAGACTCCGCAAGACGAACCAATAACTTACAGCCGGTTTTCTCCTCACGTGAGGAAAATGCTCCCGCCGGCGCGACTCAATCCGGTGCTTATGAGTGGCCGCCTTCGTCCAACCACAGCGCGATTCCAGCGCTCCTCGCTTGACCCTGCACGGGCGTAAAATGGGATTCGCCGGAGACGCTTATGCCAGAACTTAAGTTCGCCGACCTGATGCTGACGATGAGGTCGTTTCAGGAGAGCCGCGTGCTCCTGACGGCCGTGGAACTGGACCTGTTCACGGCGGTTGGCGACGGCGTGCCGGCCGGGACGGTGGCCGGCCGACTGGGCACGGACGTCCGCGCCACCGCCAGCCTGCTGAACGCGCTGGTGGCTATTGGCGCGCTCGCGAAGCAGGACGGCATATTCTACAACACCGGCGAAACCGCCCGGTATCTCGCGGCGTCGTCGCCGGATTGTGCCCGCGCGGGGCTGATGCACATCGTGCACCTGTGGGAGACGTGGAGCACGCTGAGCGAGTGCGTGCGCACGGGCACGGCCAGTGCGGAGCCCGTGAATGAGGCGCGGCGGCCGGAGTGGACTTGGGCCTTCATCGCCATGATGGACCAGCGTGCCCGCGGCGAGGCCGGGCAACTGGCGCGCGCGGCCGGAGCGGCCGGGGCGCGGCGAATGCTGGACGTGGGAGGCGGCTCGGGCGTCTACTCGATCGCTTTTGCGCGGGCCTTCCCCGAGCTTCACGCCGACGTCTTCGACCTGCCGCCGGTGGTCGAACTGACGCGGGAATACATCCGCGCCGCGGATCTCGCGGAGCGCATCGGCACGCGCAGCGGCGACATGCGCACGGACGAACTGGGCACGGGCTACGACCTCGTGCTCGTCTCCGCCATCTGCCATATGTTCGGACCCGAGGAAAACCAGGAGCTCTTCGCGAGGTGCTACCGGGCGCTCGCGCCG
>Ga0302319_10001843_pt1 | contig 46897 bp, 37 predicted proteins | sample Bog_T0_2_FD_203319 | JGI IMG/M metagenome (GOLD analysis project Ga0302319, IMG submission 203319) | Peat permafrost microbial communities from Stordalen Mire near Abisko, Sweden - Bog_T0_2 | ecosystem: Environmental > Terrestrial > Soil > Wetlands > Peat | place: Sweden: Abisko, Stordalen Mire... | reverse complement strand
TGGCGCTTTTCACAATTTTGGTCATTGCTAGTGGCATCACTTGCCTTCATGCCATAACAGTGGCACAAATAGTGGCACAACGTCAAGTATGGAGTGGTAACACAATCGCAAGTCGTTGTTAATCAAGGTTGCCGGTGTGGCGAAATGGCAGACGCACAGGACTTAAAATCCTGGGACCATAAAAAGTCGTGTGGGTTCAAGTCCCACCACCGGCACCAACCAAATAAACACCATCCTGAGCGGAGCCGTCACACCGGCTCTCTCCGGTGGCTCGAAAATCCATTTTGGTCCTGTCAAGGCACTTTCAAAACGCGGAAAAACATCCGGGGATTGGTGGCCGGCAGATTGGAGACCACGGCGATGATATTGGCAGCCAGCAGATTGGTCCGGATCGTGAGTGGCGCGTTGGTCGGTAAAACCGGATTGACGACTCGCGTCCAGTTGGTGCTGGCCAGGTTCGTCGAACCCAGGATTTCGTAGAGTTCGTAAGCTTTGGCCTGAAATTGCAGCGTGCCGTTGGCCAGTGAGGTGATGCGCTCTGCGGAACCGCTGCTGGCAGGATTCATCCCGGCGATGTATTCCTGCAAATTGTTCAGGCCGTCGCCGTCCCAATCGTTCGTCGCATAATGTTTCGCTCCGACGGCGGGATTCGCGTTGCCGAAGTAGTAGGTCATCCAGTTATTGGGGATGCCATCGGAAGGGGTTGGGTAGCCGTCGGCATTGTAGGAAAGCACGCGAACCATGACGTAGGGCGAAGCATTGGTTCCGTCCGAAATCCGCCCGTTAAACAAATCGTAATAAATCGTGCCAGCCGGATCGAGACGTCCGCTGTCTGAATAATACGCACTCGGGGTATATTTGATTGTATTTCCCGACTGGGAGAACGAACCGTTATTTGATGTCAGGTTTGTTATGATGGCAGTCAGGTTGGTGGATTGCAGGGCGTAACCGCGCAGTTCGATAGCGTTGATTCCCGCGATATTGGGCGGGGTTGAGGCTGTGGTAATGTCCAAAACCCGGTCGAACGAAAACGGCGGCGTGTTCAGCGGATGAACTTCGCGCACCACGTTGGTGTCGTAATTGGTCAAACTCGCGCCGCGGCCATCCGCATGCGCCAGATAATACATGATGGAGTTGGTGAGCGCAGCGTTGTTGGTCGTAACGTCGCTCGAATGGGCCAGGCCGATGACGTGGCCGATTTCGTGCGTCAACACCTCCGTAAATGTGGAAAGCGTTTGCATGGCAACATTGGAGTGTTTAAGGACGACATAGCCGTTCAATCCCTTGTTAAATTCCATACCGGCCACGTTTCCGCCCGGTCCCCAGTTTGCATTCGCGAGCAGCCCGGAGGTGAACCAACTGCCGCCTTCGCCCAGGATGTTGGCTCCGGTGATGTAACCGTAATAGTCATGGAGCTGGATCCGAAAAATACCGTCGCTGTTGTTGATGTTCGCGGCGGCGGTTCCAAAGTTGTTGGTCCCGGCAAAGACAAACTTGAAGCTGCTCGCCGACGCCCAGGCGGACATGGCATTGCTCACGGCATTCAATGCGTTGGCAAGCGTTATGCCGTTTGGCAGGTAGGTTGCGTCCACAAGATACGGGATCGGCTCGCCGCGGTCCGGCAGCGCAAATCGGCTGGGAACACCATTGGCATCCGCCAACAAACCGTTCGTGCTCGCACCGCTGCTGTCGCCGCTTGGAGCGGTGATGGAACCCTCAGGGGTGGAATTTCCCGTTTGGTCGGTGACGTCTGCGCCGGGTGCCCTGCCCCAATCTGTTTTGGTGCGGAGCTGGTTTAACAGATTTTCCTGTTCGGGAGCAAATGCCCCGTTCTTTCCCGGCCGCAATCGGGCAGCACCTGCGTCTCCCCGGGCAACAAACAAAGTTCCGTCACCCCGGCGTGAAACAAACAACAACCGCTCCTCGCCCACCTTGAATTGCGGCGAAGCGTCGTCGGTCAGGCCAATTCCGTCCACCACGCCGCCGCGATGCACGACGTTGATCACCGCCGGCAACCGGCCTTTGAATCCCTCATTCACACGGAGCATGGTACGGGTGTAAATCATGCCATTGGTTCCGATGCGAAAGGATTCCACCCCGAGAACGTTTCCGCGAAAAACGGCATCCGCGGATTGCAGATGTTCGTCCAATGTCATTGGCAGAACGGATGACGCGTGAACAACCAATGTCGCCGCCAGGAAGGCAGCCGCAAGAAGATGGGCGTGGATAATTTTCATGGGATCAAGGCATGGCTAATTTCATTTGGTCCAAAATCACCAGTATTACAGCACTATTGATACCAGCTTTGCCCGCCGGCTGAGTTTTAAGTTCTTAGGAACGCCACCGGAATATGCCGTATTTTCCTTTGCACTTCCGTCGGGCGAATTTAGCTTGGGCGCATGTTCCGTCCGTGCATAGACCTGCATGAAGGCAAAGTGAAGCAAATCGTCGGCGGCACGCTCGGCGATTCCGGCCCGCGCACGAACTTTGTCTCTGATCGTTCCGCCGCGTGGTTTGCCGAACTTTACCAGCGTGATGGCCTGGCCGGCGGCCACGTCATCATGCTCGGTCCCGGCAACGAAATCGAAGCCCGCGCCGCGCTCGCAACCTATCCCGGCGGATTGCAAATCGGCGGCGGCGTCAATGCCCAAAACGCGCAGGGCTGGCTCGAAGCCGGCGCGTCGCACATCATCGTCACGAGCTGGGTGTTTCGCGAAGGCTGCGTGGATTGGAACCGGCTGGCCGAACTGGCCAAAAGTGTCGGCAAAAACCGGCTCGTGCTCGATTTGAGCTGCCGCAAACGCGGCGAAGATTATTTCGTCGTCACCGACCGCTGGCAGAAATTCACGGAAGTGGCCATCACGCTGGACGCGCTCAAAAAGCTTGCCGGCCATTGCGCGGAATTTTTGGTTCACGCCGTGGACGTGGAAGGTTTGTGCTGCGGCATTGACCGCGAACTGGTGGAGAAGCTCGGCCAGTGGACGCCGATTCCGATGACTTACGCGGGCGGCGCCAACTCGCTGGATGATTTGGAGGAGGTCACGCGGCTGGGCCGGAATAAAATTGATCTGACCATTGGCTCGGCGCTGGACATTTTCGGCGGCACCGGCGTGAAATACGACGACGTGGTAAAATTTAACCGCCGCCAGGGCAAAAAAGCCTGACGGCGGTTGTTTGAGAATGATTTCGTTTTACTTGGCCGCTTCCAGTTTGGTGACCGTCAAAACTTCCTTCCCGTCCGTTTCCGTGACGGTACCGGTGGCGGTGACCTGTTTGGAATCGCCGTGGCAGACATCTCCATGCATGGCGTCGCTCACGTCATTCTTGGTGAGGTAATAATTGACGGTTTTGCCGTCCTTCGAAACTTGAATGACGTTCTGGCAGGTCTTGGTTTCATGCAGCGTACACTTGCCGCAGACCATTGAGCCGGTGATGGTGACTTCCTTGCTCGCCGCGTCTACCGCGAGCAGGCGTGAGGTGGAAACCGCCAGCAATAGGCCGGCGGCGACGGTTAGAAACATTATGGATTTTTTCATGGATTATTGGTTGGTTCGGTGTCGAGGGGTTCGACACCACGATTATTGTTTTTGTTCAAGCAAATTAATGCCAGATCAGCCCGCCTTCGGTTGCGCGGCGAACAGTTCGGCAACAACGATTTGAAATTCTGGAATCAACGCTTCCGCCAGCACCTCACTGCCGGCCAGTATGCCCTTCAACGCCAGCCCCCATTCCGTGCTGTGATAAACCTCCACGTTATCGTAGCGCGGGTCCACCATCCATAACCGCGGCACGCGGATGTCCTCGTATATCTGCTTTTTGATGACGGTGTCGGAGCGGTGATCGTCCGTGCTGACGATTTCCACCGCCAGCCAGAGCTTGCCCGTCGCCGCCGTCACGAGGGCGAGGTCGGGACAAAGCGTGGTCGTCCGGGCAATTCGGACCTGCGCACGCGAAGTGAGCAGCCGGATGACGCCCAGGTTCGCAACACTGGCGGTCATCAACGCGTGCAGGCGGTCGCAAATCGCCTCGTGGCGCAGGCCCGGCGCCGAACGCGGCAGCGACCCGCCATCCAGAATTTCCTCATACGGCCTGCTCATGGGCACCAGCAAAGCAGCGATTGTCGCGGTCGGCAAGCGGCCTTTTTGTTCAAAACAGAACTTGCCAGAAACCCTGGGCGTGGTTATGCTCCGCGCTCTTTTGATAAATATATGGCTGTAAAAATTCGCATGAAGCGCGTCGGAGCCAAGAACGCTCCGGTGTTTCGCATTGTGGTGGCTGACGGTCGCAGTCCGCGCGACGGGAAGTTCATCGAGGAAATCGGCACGTATCAGCCGTTGAAGCCGGGTGATAATTTCACGCTTAAACTCGACCGTGCCCAATACTGGATGAGCAAGGGCGCGCAACCGAGCGACACCGTCGCCAGTCTCATCAAAAAGGCCGGCAAGGCGGTTCCCGCGGCGGCCTGATTTTAATTTCGAAGCCATGCAGGCGTTTCTGGAATACGTCGTCAAAGGCCTCGTGCAGCATGCCGACGCGGTGAGCATCACGCCGGTGGAGCGCGGAGGCATGACGGTCTATGAACTGCGCCTGGATCCGGCGGACGTGGGCAAAATTATTGGCCGCCAGGGCATAACGATCAATGCGATCCGCTCGTTGCTGCTGGCTGGCAGCGCGAAGAAGGGACTGCGTTGTTCGGTGGAAATTGTCGAAGAAAAGCCGGCAAGTTGAGCTGTAGCGGCGGTCTGTGACCGCCGGGTGACATGGGATCGGCGCTCCCAGAGCGCCCTACAAAATGAAAATTGACGTGCTCACTTTGTTCCCGGCGATGTTCGCCGGGCCGTTGGATGAAAGCATTGTCAAACGAGCGCGCGATGCCGGTTTGCTGGACCTGAAAATCCACAACCTGCGCGACTGGACGCACGACCGGCACAAAACCGTGGATGACCGGCCCTTCGGCGGCGGACCGGGAATGTTGCTGAAGCCGGAACCGCTCTTTGAAGCGATTGAAAGTTTGAAGCGCGAAAAAACGCGCGTGATTTTGTTGTCGCCCGGCGGGCGGCAATTCAATCAGGCCATCGCGCGCGAACTGGCGCAAGCGGAAGATTTGCTGCTCGTCACCGGCCATTATGAGGGCTTTGACGAGCGCGTGCGGACCGAGCTGGCCGACGACGAGTTGTCCATCGGCGATTACGTGCTGACGAACGGAGCGCTACCAGCGATGGTGGTGATTGACGCAGTAACGCGGTTGCTGCCCGGAGCGCTGGGCGATGACGAGAGTTCGCAAGACGAATCCTTCAGCCATGGGCTGTTGGAATATCCGCAATACACGCGGCCGGCGGAATTTCGCGGGATGAAGGTGCCGGATGTTTTGGTTTCCGGCCACCACGCCGAAATTGAAAAATGGCGGCGCGAACAGGCGAAGTTGCGGACCCAAGAACGAAGACCGGATTTGATGAAATAAGTTTTGAATTTTTAGTGTTGAGTTTTGAGTTAAAATGACGTGGCAACTAAAAATTGAGAACTAAAAACTTAAAATTGGATTTGATATGAACCAGGCATTACAAGACAAGATTGAATCGGAACAGTATCGCAAAGACGACGCGAAATTCGCGGTCGGCGACTCGGTGAAAGTGCATACCAAGGTCGTCGAAGGCGACAAGGAACGAATCCAGATTTTTTCCGGGGTCGTCATGGGCAAACGCGGACACGGCCTGAACGAAACGTTCACCGTGCGCCGCATCAGCTACGGCGAAGGCGTGGAACGCGTGTTCCCGCTGCACTCGCCGCGCGTGGACAAGATTGAAGTCGAGCGTCAGGGCTCGGTGCGCCGCGCAAAACTCACCTACCTGCGCAAGCGCCTCGGCAAGGGCGCGACGCTGGTAAATGAAAAGCAGGAAAAAGTCGTGGCGGCACCGGCAAAGTAATTCCGCGAATCACTTTCACCAGGGCGGGGCTTTGGCCCCGCCTTTTTTGTTTCACTCTCCGGCCCGTTTCGATAAACTGGATTCTAATGAACCGGGTTGCCGTTCAATTTCTGGATCAAGGATTTCACCGCATGCTGTTCGATGCCATGCCCCTGCCCGTTTTTGTGGTGGACGAGGATGTGCGCATTATGGAATGCAACGCGGCGGCGACCCGGCTGTTTGGGCCGGACAAGCAAACGATCCTAAAGCGCCGGGGCGGAGAAGTATTGCATTGCGTGAACGCGACGAAAGTGCCGGAGGGGTGTGGTCGCGCGGCCGCCTGCGCTGATTGCCCGGTGCGCGAAGTCGTGCAGGCTGCTTCCCGTGGTCAGCGCGTGACGCGCCAAAAGGCGCAAATGGAACTGTCCGCCGGGGGCAAGACCTCCCAGGTGGATTTTCAAATAAGCTGTAGTCCGTTCACTTACGAACAATCCAAGTTCGTCCTGTTGGTCCTTGAAGGCTTGAATGACTGAGCAGTAAATGCGCCGAAGGCGGCGCATTCACCATGTGGTGACGCGGCAGCACAGCTACAATCACTCTGGCCAATTTTGTGTTGAAGGTTCTTCTCGATTCTCCAAATAATCTCGACCGCGAGTCCTTCTGCTGGCATCAAGTCAGTTTGTGAATTTACAAGCCGCCCAAAAAGCCGCCGTCCAAGCCGCGCGCGCCGCCGGCAAACTCATGCTGGCCAACTGGAATGCGCCCAAACGCGTCAATTCCGCCTACGCCCACGACATCAAGCTGGAACTCGACGTGCGCTGCCAGAAGCTCATCGAAAAAATGCTGAGCGCCGCGTTCCCGCAAATTTCACTGCTCGGCGAGGAAGGTTGCTCCGGTGATGCGAACAGTGAATATCGCTGGGTGGTGGACCCGATTGACGGCACGGTGAATTACTTCCACGGCCTGCCGCATGCCGCCGTTTCGATCGCCTTGCAGGTCCGAAGTCCACAGTCCAAGGTCCACAGTCCAAAACCATCCTCCATTCCCCATCCTCCATCCTCGCACCAAACCATTCTGGGGGTGATTTACGGTCCGTTCACGGACGAGCTTTGGACAGCCACGCGCGGCGGCCCGACGCGCTTGAACGGCCGCGTGGTCCGCGTCAGCCGCTGCACGAAGGTCGGCGAAGCCATCATTGCGATGGGATTTTCCAAGAGCAAACTGAACCTGGAGAAAAGCCTGCCGCACGTGAACCGGCTTTCGCAGCGCGCGATGAAAATCCGCATCATGGGTTCCGCCGCACTCGAACTGGCCTATGTGGCCTGTGGCCGGCTGGACGCCTATGTCGAGCGCACCATCAATTTGTGGGACATCGCGGCGGGCGCGTTGCTGGTGGAATGTGCCGGCGGCGAATTTTACACGCGCCCCGCGCCGGGCGGAAAATTCCGCATGGTCGCCGACAACGGCCGGCTGCGCCGGAAATTGCAGGTTGGCAGTTTGCTGAAATGACATTGGAGGGCATTCCTTCGTCAATGCCCCAATTTTCTTTTTGATCGCCAGTTCCAGATGGAATCAGGGAAGTGACGAAGCACTTCCCTCCAAAAACTCCTTCAACTTTTCCAACGCCTTGGCGCGGTGGCTCAGGCGATTTTTCACGTCCTCGCCCAATTCGGCAAACGTCTGTTCAAATCCCACCGGCACAAACAGCGGGTCATAACCAAAGCCGTTGTTCCCGCGCGGTTTCAAAATAATCCGGCCTTCGCAAGCGCCGTCAAACAATTCTGTTTGCATCTCGAATTCATCCGCGCAGCAAACCGGCGATGCATTCTCTATTTTTTCAGACAGCACCGGTGTCAGCGCAATCACGCAACGAAACCGCGCCGTGCGCTTTTCGAGCGGAACAACCTTGAGCAGGCGCAACAGCCTGGCGTTGTTGTCGGCGTCGGGCGTGTTGCCGGACTTCGCCGAATCCAAGGCGGCGAACCGCGCCGAATGCACGCCCGGCGCGCCATCCAGCGCATCCACCTCCAGGCCGGAATCGTCCGCCAATACAAAATTGGATGTTGGATGTTGTATATTGAATATTGAATATTTCGCTGCCAGCCAGCGCGCCAGCTCAACTGCCTTCTTGGTCGCGTTGCCGGCAAACGTCGGGGCGTCCTCGACGACTTTCGGCGCATCGGGAAAATCGTTGAGCGTCAAAAATTGGAACGAGCCGCCGAGGATGGCCCGGATTTCCCCGACCTTGTGCCGGTTTCGCGTCGCGATGAGCATCGTCTTCACTCGCCAAGATTAACCGAAATTTTCCTGCTGACGAGCTTGACGCGCAAATTTTCACCGGCAAAATCAGGCGATGAAATCACGTTTTGCCTTTACGCTGGGTTTTTCACTGGCCCTATTTACCACCGTAACCTTGTCCGCTGAAACCGTCTGGCTGGACGATTTGAACCTTGACGTCGCCTCGCAAGGCTGGGGCGATCCGCATAAGAACCAATCGGTCGAGGGACACACGCTGACGATCGGCGGAAAACAATTTGCGCGCGGCTTCGGTACGCATGCGGAAGGCACACTGCGCGTCAATCTGGCCGGCGGTTCCCAAAAGTTTTCCGCCAGCGTCGGCGTGGACGACGAGGTGAACGGCAACGCCGCCTCCAGCGTGGAATTCATCGTGAACGGCGACGGCAAGGTGCTTTGGAAAAGCGGCGTGATGAAGGCCGGCGACGCGGCCAGGGATTGCGAGGTTGACCTGGCCGGCGTGAAATCGCTCGTGCTGGAAGCCGGCGACGCCGGTGATGGAATGAATTATGATCACGCAGACTGGGCGGATGCGAAATTTGAAGTCATCGCGGCCAAACCCGTCACGGTTGCCAGCGAGCCACCGCTGGCGCCCATCGCGCCTTACGTTCTCACGCCGGTAGCACCGGCCATGCCGCGCATCAATGGCGCCAGTGTTTTCGGCGTGCGGCCTGGTTCACCGTTCCTGTACACGATTCCAGCGACTGGCGAGCGGCCGATGACATTTTCCGCAAAGAAACTGCCGCGCGGGCTGAAGCTGGATGCAAAAACCGGACACATCACCGGAGCCTTGAAAAACAAGGGCGAATACACTGTCACGTTGCGCGCCAAAAATTCGCTCGGCACGGCGGCGAAAAAATTCCGCATCGTCTGCGGCGACCAGATTGCCCTGACGCCGCCGATGGGCTGGAACAGTTGGAACTGTTTTGCCGGCGCAGTTTCGGAGGACCGGGTCAAGAGCGCAGCGGATGCGATGGTGAAGAGCGGCCTCATCAACCACGGCTGGACCTACATCAACGTTGATGATTACTGGCAGAATCATCGCGACTCGCAGGATCCGACTTTGCGCGGGCCGTTCCGCGACACCAACGGGTTCATCGTTCCGAACTCGCGTTTTCCGGACATGAAAGGCCTGGCCGATTACATCCACGGTCTCGGTTTGAAGGCGGGACTTTATTCCTCGCCCGGCCCGTGGACGTGCGGCGGTTGCGCGGCGAGCTGGCAGCACGAGGAGCAGGACGCGCAGACCTACGCGAAGTGGGGTTTTGATTATCTGAAATACGACTGGTGCAGCTACGGCGAAATTGCCTCGGGCGGCGATCCGAACGCCAAAAACATTCCGCTTTGGGGCAAAACCGCAACGAACGACGCCGGCGCGATTTATCCCTACAAAATCATGGGCAAATTCCTGCGCGACCAAAATCGCGACATTGTTTTCAGCCTTTGCCAATACGGCATGGCGGACGTGTGGAAATGGGGCGGCTCGGTGAATGGCAATTGCTGGCGCACGACCGGAGACATCGTTGACACCTGGCGCAGCATGAGCGGCATCGGTTTCAAGCAGGACCAGGCCGAACCTTACGCGAAACCGGGAAACTGGAATGACCCCGACATGCTCGTCGTCGGCCAGGTCGGTTGGGGCAATCTGCATCCGTCGCGCCTGGCGCCGGATGAGCAATACACGCACATCAGCCTCTGGTGCCTGCTGTCCGCGCCGCTGCTCATCGGCTGCGACATGACGAAACTGGATGACTTCACCCTGAATCTCCTCAGCAACGACGAAGTGCTGGCGATTGACCAGGACGCGCTCGGCAAATCAGCGACGTGCGTGCTGAAAATCGGCGACGTGCGCATTTTTGAGAAAGAACTGGAAGGCGGCGGCCGCGCGCTGGGATTTTTCAATCTCGGCACCACGCCGGTGAATCTGGAATTCAACCAGTTCGCGTCGCTCGGCTTTAACGGCAGACAGCATGTCCGCGATCTGTGGCGGCAAAGTGATTTGCCCGACGTGGACGCGGCCAAGGGTGTTTTGCCGCTGGCCATTCCCGGCCATGGCGTGCAGCTCTACAAGCTCAGCCCGGCAAAATAAATGGGGCAGCGGCGGCAAACCGCAAATCGTTTGACGAACATGGTTATAGCGCTAAACACCGATGACACAGGCGGTGCTGCCGGACGAAGCACCAATCCGATCGGAAGATCAGCTCAATCAAGCGCAAGTTGGAACGCTTGGAATGCGTGGAGCAAACAGACTAGAAAATGTCAGAATTCTAGGACTGATCCTTTCGCTTTCGTTTTCCTGACCCTTTTCCGACTTTTGAATGAAATGGTATGTTTAAATATTTTAAATGTTTTTGGATGACCCTTTTCGTAAGTGTTATTTATATCCCGCTCTATGCAAAAAGGCCGCACTCCTTGGCATTAAAAAGATACGGGATTCGAATTGTTGCAGTGACGCATGATCCCCGAGAAGAAGAGGATTTGTGCAATGCGGCGTATAAGGCCTTGATATTACTGGAACAGTATGACAACGAAATGTTTGATCGGGTCAAAAGATACACTGGAATTATATGTCTTAGCCCGACGAATAATCGCAATGCAGGCAGTATTCCCACCTTTGGCCTTTACTTCATAAATGCTCTAAGATTTCCGGCTGGTTCCCCAACGGGAGAGCTGCCAATTACAATTGCGGGATTTTTAGCCGCGGAGGCCACACTAGCGAAACTAAAGGGCTGCACGGCAAAATATGATAAAGTGAACGGTGCTGCTAAATTAGAGATTTGTCGGAAGAGATGCCTCTTGACGATGCAGAAATTAGAAGGATCAGTCCTCGAAAAGTAACACTTTGAGTTTGCCAGCCAGGATGTGAAGTCAGCGACAGCGGCAGAGGGAGAAAAATGGCGTGTATGTCAAGGTGCGCCGTGGAAACTTTTGTAACGGCGTCCGGCTTGACCCCGGCCATCAAATCGGTTTGCCTGTGCGGACATTTTTATGAGCGTTTCCAAACCTCCGCTCGATGAGTTGCGGATTGAGCGCAGTACCGTGCGGGAACCCGAATCCAAAACGTGGATGGCGGTTGCCGTCGTCGTTATCGTTTTGATTCTGGCGCTCGTCGCGATGTTCTGGCACTCGCGTTCCGGCGCAATCATCGTGCACACGGCGGTGGCCCTGGAAATCGGCGGTGGTGGCAACACCAGTGGAGAACGGACGGTGCTGAATGCCTCCGGTTACGTCACGGCGCGACGGGCGGCGACGGTTTCTTCCAAGGTCACCGGTAAAGTCGTCGAGGTGCTCATCGAGGAAGGCATGAAGGTGAAGGAAGGTCAGGTAGTGGCGCGGCTGGATGACACGAATGTCAAAACCTCCTTGGATGTGGCGCAAGCCCAGTTGGAATCGGCGAGAACCGCGGTGGATGAAACCCGTGCCCAGTTCAAGCAGGCAGAACAGGAATTTCAGCGCGCCACCAATCTGGCCAATAAAAACATCGAGTCGCAATCAGACCTGGACAAAGCGGAGTCGGACGCGAAATCACTCGCCGCGCGCCTGGCGCGGCAGGTACGTGACATCACGGTGGCGGAGCGGCAGGTGGCCCTGTGGCAGCAACAAATGGACGACATGATCATTCGCGCGCCGTTCGACGGCGTGGTCACAACCAAGGACGCCCAGCCGGGCGAGATGATTTCGCCGGTGTCCGCCGGCGGCGGTTTCACGCGCACGGGCATCGGCACCGTGGTGGACATGGGCTCGCTGGAAATTGAAATTGATGTCAACGAAAGCTACATCAACCGGGTCGAACCCGGCCAGCCGGTCGTGGCCACGCTGGATGCTTATCCCGATTGGAAAATTCCCTGCCAGGTAATCGCCATCATCCCAACCGCCGACCGGCAAAAATCCACGGTCAAGGTGCGCGTCGGCTTCGACAAGCTGGACCCGCGCATCCTGCCGGAGATGTCGGTGAAAGTGGCCTTTCGCGAAACCGGCGGCGGGACGTCCACGGTAATTCGCACGATACTGATTCCGAAAAGCGCAATGCAAAGTCAGGACGGGCGGGATGTCGTGTTTGTCGTTCTGAATGGGCGCGCCGAGCGCCGGGCCGTCACGGTGATTGACACGCAAGGCGATGACTCCGTGTTGAGCGCGGGCGTCTCCGCCGGCGAAAGCGTGGTGGTGGATTCACCCGCCGGTTTGACCGACGGAATGCCTGTCAAGGCAACGAAACTATGAGCGAAAACCAGTCAAACAATGGCGCGTTGGTCCGCGTCGAGGACGTGGAAAAGATTTTCCATCGCGGCTCGGAAGACATTCATGTTCTGGCGGATCTGCATTTGCAGGTTCCAACCGGCGAATTCCTGGCATTGATGGGGCCGTCGGGTTCGGGCAAGAGTACCTTGTTGAACCTGATCGGCGGGCTCGACCGGCCAACACGGGGCACGGTCAGCGTCGCGGGCGAACGGCTCGACCAATTGTCCGACCACCGGCTGGCGGCGTGGCGCGCGCGGCACGTCGGCTTCGTGTTCCAGCTTTACAATCTCATGCCCGTGCTCACGGCGGAGCGGAACGTGGAACTGCCGCTGTTGCTCACTCACCTTTCAAAAGCTGAGCGCCAGAAGCACGTCGAAACGGCGCTGGCGGTGGTCGGATTGTCGCATCGAGCCAAACATTATCCGCGCACGCTTTCCGGCGGTGAACAACAGCGCGTGGGCATCGCCCGCGGCATTGTCACCGACCCGACGCTGCTGCTGTGCGACGAGCCGACGGGCGACCTGGATCGCAAGGCCGGCAACGAAATCCTGGATTTGCTCCAGGCGCTGAACCGCGAGCACAAAAAAACCATCATCATGGTCACGCACGATCCGCACGCCTCGGCGCGCGCGTCGCGGACGGTGTATTTGGACAAGGGCCAATTGAGCAACGAACCGGTGAAATGAAACCATTCCCTGTAGCCGCCGAGGTAACGAGATGGATAATTTTAAAAGCTTGCAGGTCCGCCTCCTCACGTCGGCGCCTGCATGTCCCCGCGCCATGAAATTTTTTCACCTCATCTGGTGCAATCTGAAGCGGAAGAAGCTGCGGACGTCGCTGACGCTGCTTTCGATTCTGGTGGCATTCATCCTGTTCGGATTTTTGATGGCGATCAAACAGGCGCTGGCAGGCGGGGTCAGCATGGCACAACAGGACCGGCTGATCGTGCGTCACAAGGTGTCCATCATCCAGATGCTGCCGGAGAGTTACCAGGCGCGGATGGAGCGGATCCCCGGCGTCGCGCTGGCGACGCATCAGACCTGGTTCGGCGGCATTTACCAGGACCCGAAGAATTTCTTCATGCAAAACCCCGTGGTGCCGGAGGAGTTTTTGGCCATGCATCCGGAAATAATCCTTTCGCCGGAGCAAAAAAAGGCGTGGCTGCAAACGCGGACCGGCGCCATCGTCGGCCGAAAAACGGCGGAACGGTTCAATTGGAAAATCGGCGACCGGGTGCCGATCCAGTCCACCATTTGGGCGCAGGCCAATGGCAGCCGGACTTGGGAATTCGATATTGTCGGTATTTATGACGGAGGAAAAAAGGGCACCGATACCACACCGCTCTTTTTCCGTTATGATTACTTCGATGAAAATCGCCAGGTGAACCAGGGCAAGGGATTGGTCGGCTGGTACACCATCCGCGTGAAGGACCCGACACAGGCGGCGGCTGTGGCAAAGCTGGTGGACCAAGAGTTTGAGAATTCTTCGGCGGAAACCAAGACGGAGCCGGAAGGCGCCTTCGTGCAGGCGTGGGCGAGTCAAATCGGCAACATCGTGTTGATCGTCGCCGTGATTCTGGGCGCGGTGTTTTTCACCATCCTGCTGGTGACCGGCAACACCATGGCCCAGGCGGTGCGGGAGCGGACCGGGGAATTGGGCGTGCTCAAGGCCATTGGCTTCACCAATGCGCAGGTCATGTCGCTTGTGCTCGCCGAATCGTGCCTGTTGACCGTGCTGGGGGGAGTTCTGGGACTGGGGTTGGCGTTCCTGATTGTGCCGGTCCTGGCCAAGGCGTTGTCCGGCCTGCTGCCAATGTTCTTTTTGCCGACGCGCGATTTGCTCACCGGCTTGGGCCTCAGCGTTGTGCTGGGTTTGGTTACCGGAATATTTCCCGCGCTCCAAGCCATGCGCCTGCGCGTGGCGGACGCACTAAGGCGAATGTGATTTCTCCCTCAAATCTCAACCCTCAACCCTCAACCAAATAATGGCCGGCCCCATCAACTGGTTTTCCCAAATCGGGTCCATCACGAAATTCGGGCTGCTGAGCATCCCGCAACGGCGCGGCACGGTCACGGCCACGGTTTTTGGCATCGCCGGTGTCGTCGCGGTACTCGTCGGCGTGCTCTCCATCGCGGCGGGTTTCAAACAGGCCATGACCGTTTCCGGCGCGCCCGACGCGGCTGTCGTCCTGCGCAGCGGTGCGGATAGTGAAATGGTCAGCGGCCTCGGCCGCGATCAGACCCGCGTGATCGCCGATTCGCCGGGCGTGGCACACACGGCACAAGGCCCGCTGACGTCCGCCGAATTGTTCGTCATCATCAACCTGCCCAAACGCTCGACCGGCCTGGACGCCAATGTGCCGCTGCGTGGCGTGGAAGCGAACGCGATGCAGGTGCGCGACAACGTCAAAATCGTCCAAGGCCGGATGTTTGAATGGGGAAAGAACGAAGTCATCGTCGGCAGCGGTGCGGTCCAGGAATTTGCCGGACTGGAAGTAGGCTCAAAACTCAAGGTGGGGCGCTACGAATGGCCGGTGGTAGGGATTTTTTCCGCGAATGGCGGGGTGGCCGAATCGGAAATCTGGACCGACGCGAAGGTGCTGCAGGAAGCATACAATCGCGGCGATTCGTTCCAGTCGGTTTACGTGAAATTGAATTCGCCGGGCGCATTCCAGGAGTTCAAGGATTCGCTGACCTCGAATCCGCAGCTCAGCGTGAAGGTCGTCCGGCAATCCGAATATTACGCCGAACAATCGCAAACCATGACGCGGCTGATCACCACGCTGGGTTTTCTGATCGCATTTTTGATGGCGATCGGCGCGTTGTTCGGCGCGTTGAACACCATGTACAGCGCGGTTTCAACACGGACGAGGGAGATCGCCACCCTGCGGGCACTCGGCTTTGGCCGCGGGGCGGTGGTCGTTTCCTTGATGATTGAATCACTGCTGCTGGCACTGGTGGGCGGCGCCATCGGCGGCGGGCTGGCGTATCTGGCCTTCAATAATTTTCACACCTCGACCATGAACTTCCAGAGCTTCAGCCAGGTCACGTTTGCCTTCCGGGTCACGCCGGAGCTGCTGGTGCGCGGCATCGTGTGGTCGGCACTGATTGGTTTGATTGGCGGCCTGTTCCCGGCCATCCGCGCCGCGCGACTGCCCATCGCAGCCGGGCTGCGGGAACTGTAACCCGGGTGCGGTTTGGCAGCCTGGTGAAATAGTAGGAGCCGACGTAAGGAGGCCCTGAATTAACACCAATTCCCGAAGAGATTTGAGCCTCGTCACCTCGGCTCCTACTTGGCGAGGAGTTATAATAATCAAATTGCTTCATTTGGTTCCGCTCATTATTGTCCGCGGGTATGAAACCACTTTTTTTCCGTGCCAGGCTGGCCGTTTTCATTTTTTCGTTTGCCTTGGTCACCCTGGCTGACACGACCAATGGACCGCGCGAGCGCATTTCTTTCAACGACGGCTGGCGCTTTGCCCGGTTCGGCTCCATTTCCGACGGCTCATTTTTGCCCGAGCCGGGCCAGCCGGCCAGCGCGGCCACGGCTTCGTCGGAGGAAACCGACAAGGGCAACACTGCGAGCATGGCGATTGACGGCGATTCCAACACGCGGTGGTGCGCCGCCGATGGCAGCATGAACCAGTGGCTCGCGGTGGATTTCGGCAAAATCACACCGCTCGGCTCGGTGGAAATCGAGTGGGAAAACACGATCGCGTATCAATTCAAGGTTGAGGTTTCCAACGACGGGAAGACTTGGAAGACCGCAGTGGACCGCACCCAAAACCACGACGCGGCCCGCCTCGACAAAGCAGCGCTCGACAGTTCGGGCAGGTTTGTGCGGGTGACCATCACCGGCGTGCCCGAAAACAAATGGGCGAGCATTGGCGAACTGCGCGTGCTCGATCCGGCGGGCAAACAACTCCAGCCCGTTGCGCCGGCGGATGCCACGGCAGTCTCTCCGGAGAACGTGATGTTCAACGACTCCGGCTGGCGTAAACTGAATCTGCCGCACGACTGGGGCATCGAAGGACCGTTCAAGCAGGAATATCCTGGCGAAACCGGCAAACTTCCGTGGTGGGGCATTGGCTGGTATCGCAATCACCTGGAGGTTCCGGCATCCGACCAAGGCAAGAAAATATATTTGGATGTGGACGGCGCGATGTCGCACGCAAAAGTCTGGATCGATGGCCAGCTCGCCGGCGGCTGGCCCTATGGTTACGCTTCGTGGCGCGTTGACCTGACTCCGTTTGTCAAATTTGGCGCGGACAATGTCATTGCCATCCGCCTCGACAATCCGCCGGATTCCTCGCGCTGGTATCCGGGCGGCGGCATCTACCGGAACGTCTGGCTCGTCAAAACCGCGCCGGTGCATGTGGCGCATTGGGGAACTTACGTCACCACGCCGGAGATCAGCGCCAAAACGGCGACGGTTAAAATCCAGGTCAACGTGGACAATGAAGTGGCTTCCGATTCCGTCGTCACTGTGAAAAATGAAATTTTTAAACTAGGCTCGAACGGCACCAGGGGAAAATCCATCGCATCGCTCACCACTGCCGACGTCAAAGTTGCCGCGCACCAATCCCAGATGAGCGACGGCCAGATCATCATCCCCAACCCGAAATTATGGAGCATTGAAAAACCGCAGCGCTACGTCGTCGTCACCACCATCGAGCAGGATGGGAAGCCGGTGGACAGTTACGAGACTCCGTTTGGCATCCGCACCATTCAATTCACCGCCGACAATGGTTTCCTGCTCAATGGCAAACGCGTACCGCTGAACGGCGTTTGCGACCATCACGACCTCGGCGCGCTCGGCGCGGCCATCAACATCCGCGCGCTGGAACGGCAGATTGAAATCCTGAAGGCCATGGGCTGCAACGCCATCCGCACCAGCCACAATCCACCCGCGCCGGAGCTGCTCGATTTGTGCGACCGCCTCGGCATGCTGGTGATGGACGAGTCATTCGACTGCTGGAAAAGCGGCAAGAAGGGAAACGATTATCATCTGCTGTGGGACGACTGGCATGAAAAAGACTGGCGCGCGGAACTCCGTCGCGACCGCAATCATCCCTGCATCATCCTCTGGAGCATCGGCAATGAAGTGGGCGAACAAAACTCGCCTGCCGGACTGGAGATTTCCGCGGAGCTGACGCGCATCGCCCACGAGGAAGACCCGACGCGACCGACCACGGCGGCATGTAGCGACAGCCGAGCCGCCTTCAACGGATTCCAAAAGCACCTGGATGTCTTCGGTTACAACTACAAGCCCACGGAATACGGCCGGGCGCACGAGACCAATTCCGCACAGTCGATCTTCGGCAGCGAAACGGCATCGTGCGTGAGTTCGCGCGGTGAATATTTCTTCCCGGTCAGCAACAGCAAGAGCGGGGGCAAAGCTGATTTCCAGATGAGTTCCTATGACCTTTACGCGCCGCCCTGGGCAACGCCGCCGGATTGGGAATTTAAGGGACAGGACAGGTTTCCCTATGTCGCCGGCGAATTTGTCTGGACCGGTTTCGATTATCTTGGCGAGCCGACGCCGTACAACGGCGACACGAGCAACCTGCTGAACTTTACCGACCCGGCGGAGAAGGCGCGAATGCAAAAGGAATTGGAAGATCTGGGCCGGATCAAGGTACCGTCGCGCAGTTCTTATTTCGGCATCATTGATCTCGCCGGTTTCCCGAAAGACCGCTACTACCTTTACCAGGCGCGCTGGCGTCCCGATTTTCCCATGGCGCATATACTGCCACACTGGAACTGGCCCGACCGCGCCGGCCAGGTCACGCCGGTGCATGTTTATACTTCCGGGGACTCGGCGGAACTGTTCCTGAACGGCAAGTCGCTGGGCCTGAAGAAGAAGGGACCATATGAATACCGTCTGCGCTGGGACGACGTGGTTTATCAGCCCGGCGAACTCAAGGTAGTGGCCTACAAGAACGGCAAAAAGTGGGCGACGGACGTGATGAAGACGGCCGGTTCGGCGGCCAAACTCACGATGCAGGCCGACAGGAATAAGATTAAAGCCGATGGCCAGGATTTGTCATTTGTCACCGTGACCGTGGCGGACAAGAATGGCCTGCCCGTACCGCGTTCACAGAACCGGATCCACTTTGATATCAGCGGGCCGGGCGAAATTGTAGCGACCGACAACGGCGATGCGACCAGTTTTGAATCGTTCCAATCGCACGAGCACAGCGCGTTCAACGGACTTTGTTTGGTGGTTATCCGCACGAAAGCCGGCGAGTCCGGCAAAATCAAGCTCCGGGCCACATCCGAAGGTCTGGCTGGCGCGGAGATTCCCATCAAGGTTGTGCCGGCTCATTAACGGCGGTGTTTAACTTTGAACCCCAAAGCCGCCCAACCCGCGGCTTTACTTTCCTTTCCCTGATGGGGCCGCATTGCGTTCCGTCAGTTGCGCCTGGAGATATTGATCCTCCGGCGCTTCGAGCCACGCGGTGTACCAGATGTTGCCGAGCATCTGGCCGGCCTTGACGAGCTGGCCTTCGAGAACCGTGCGGCCTTCCAGACCCTGATCACCTTCGCCAGTGAGTTTGCCTTCCTTGTCCAGTTCATACAGCGGTCCGACCAGTTTGTTTTGTTCGACAACATAACTCACAGCGTCGCGGAACATTCCGTCGGGCTGGCCCGCATTGGGCAGGCGCTCCGCCGGATGAATTTTCCCGGCCAGCGCCTCAGCTTTCAGCCCGCCGGTTTTTCGGAAATACCCGCCATCAATCCACGGATGAAATTTCGTGCTGGTCGTGTAGCCATGCGGATTGTCTCCAATCCAGCCGTTGAAATACATCGTGGTGTGCAGCGGCTGCGAGCCGTCACCGACGAAATGCCCCATCACGCCCATGACATAGATGACATTCGCTTCCGCATTGGCGACCTCCTCCGGCGTCCCGCCGTATTTCTGGTAGGTTTTCAGGTAACTGAAGCACGATTTCAACTTTTCATAATACTCCGTGATGGCCCACGGCAGGAACCCGCTCAATTCGCGCGTGTGGTCGGCGTCCCGGGCCGGATCAATCGCCGGAAATTTCTCCGGGTGCGCCGCTCGCGCCCGCGCAATGTCCGCGACAAAATCATAACGCATGAGCGGTAGTGTCTCCGGCGTCAGGCCGTAAAGTTTCAAATCCTCCAAATCAAAGTAATGATCCGGTCCGTTGAAATGTTTCAGCGGCAGATCGCCCACATTCCGCCAGCGGTCCGGCTCGCCCGCGAGAAACGCGATGCGCGCTTTTCTTTCAGGCGTCAAGGTGAACCCACCAAAATCCGCCGGCAACGACGCCAGCGCCAGTTCATTGATGACGTGATGTCCCTCGTAATCCCACGCACCTACATTCAAAACCAGCACGCCCAGCATTGCCGCAACGGTAAACAGTCTTTTTTTCATAATTATATTCCTGATGCGTACCAACGTAACGAAATATCACCTCATTGCAAAAAAAATCTGCTCCCCCATTTGTGACATTTTTGTTAAGCGTAACTGCGACGAATGAAAATCATCACCGACGAACGCTGCGCCGGTTATTCGCACCCGGGCCATCCCGAACGTCCCAAGCGTGTCGTCGCCGCTCTCGAACTGCTGCGCCGCCAGACCGAATTGCCCATCGAATGGACTGAACCGGGGCGGGTGAGCGACGCGCAAATTCTCCGCGCCCATGCGCCGGAATTGCTCGCCCGGCTGCAAATCCCGCGGGATTTTGACGGCGACACTCCGTTTTGCGAAGACATCATCAGTTTTGCCCGTGCCGCCGTCGCCGCCGCGCTCGACGCGCTGACCGCCGCGCGTGGTGGCGACAATGCCTTCTGCCTGATGCGCCCGCCCGGCCATCATGCCACCCGCGACCAGGCGATGGGTTTTTGTTATTTGAACAATATCGCCATCGCTGCGCTCGAAGCCATGGACACGGGCGCAAAGCGCGTCGCCGTTTTCGATTTTGACGTGCATCACGGCAATGGCACCGAAGCCATTCTGCTCAACCGGCCCGGCGTCGCATGTTTTTCAATCCATTTGCATCCGTTTTATTCCGACACCGGCGGTGCAAATGTCGGGAATAACTGTTTCAATTATCCCGTCGCACCGGACGCGCCGCGCGAAAGCTATCGCGCTGCCCTCGCCCAGGCGCTCGGTGATTTGAAAAATTACCAATCCGATCTCATCGCTGTGTCCGCCGGATTCGATGCCTACTTGCACGATCCGCAGGCACCGGGTGTGCTCGAAGTGGACGATTTTTACTGGCTAGGCCAGTCGCTGCGCGCGCTCGGCGTGCCGATGTTCAGCGCGCTGGAAGGCGGGTATAGCAGCGATTTGCCCGAACTCATCCTCGCCTATCTCAAAGGTGTGGCAGGAAAATAATTTCCGGTTCGTTATGGACAGTTTGTGCGCCAGCCGATAAGTGAAACATCGCATGACGGTTCTTGAAGCCATTCAGAAGAGCGCGGAATTTCTCGCCAAGAAGAGCGTCGAGTCGCCGCGCCTGCAAACCGAACTCCTGCTCACGCATCTGCTCAAGCTGCCGCGCATGAAATTGTATCTGAATTTCGAGCGCGTGCTCACCCCGGCGGAAACGGACGCGTTGCGCGAATTCGTCAAACGCCGCGGACAACGCGAGCCATTGCAGCACATCACCGGATCGACCTCGTTTTGCGGCTTCGAAATTGCCGTGAACCGCCGCGCGCTGATCCCGCGACCGGAAACCGAACTCCTCGCCGAAGCCGGCTGGCAGTTTCTCTCAACTCTAAACCCTCAACCATCAACCGCCCTTGATTTCGGCACCGGCACTGGCTGCGTCGCCATTGCGCTGGCGGCGAAATGCCAATCCGTAAAAATCGTCGCGATGGACATTTCGGCGGACGCGCTCACGCTGGCCGGGAAAAATGCCGTGCGAAACCATGTCGCCGAACGAATTGAGTTTGTGCAAAGCGACGGTTTTGCCGCGCTGCAAAACGTAGGACAGGCATCTTGCCTGTCTCCGTCTGAAATGCAAAAATTAGAGACAGGCGGGACGCCCGCCCTGCATTTCGACCTCATCATCAGCAATCCGCCTTACATTCCATCCGCGGAAATCGCCACGCTGCAACCGGAGGTGCGCGATTTCGATCCGCACGGCGCGCTGGATGGCGGCGCCGACGGCCTGGACTTTTACCGGAAGTTGGCGGCGGAGGCGAACCCGTTCCTGAAACCGGGCGGGAAAATCATGCTGGAATTCGGCGACGGCCAAGCCGACGCCATCCGGAAAATTTTTGAGACCGAAAAGTGGGTTGTCGAAGCGGTGAGGGACGACTACTCTCACCGGGCAAGAATTTTAATTGCACGGCGTAATTAAATTTCGGTAGGGCGGCGTTGCTGCGCCGCCCAAAATCAGGGACGCGCGGCAGCGCATCCCTACCAAAAATAATCATTTCATGGAAAGTTTTTTAATCAAAGGCGGCGTGCCGTTGCACGGCGAGGTGGCCATCAGTGGCAGCAAAAACGCCGCATTGCCCATCATGGCGGCGACGTTGCTGACCGGCGAACCGTGCGTCATCCGCCACGTGCCCCGGCTGAGCGACACCCGGTTCATGGCGCAAATTCTGGAATCGCTCGGCGCGACGGCGAAGTTCGCGCGCGACACGCTCACCGTTCGCGCTCAAAAAATCGGCGGTTACGCCGATTACGAACTCGTCCGCAAAATGCGCGGCTCGATTTGCATCATGGGGCCGCTGCTCGGCCGCCTGAAAAAAGCTCGTGTGTCGCTGCCGGGCGGTTGCATCATCGGCGCGCGGCCCATCAACCTGCATTTGAAGGGTTTTGAGGCGCTGGGCGCAAAAATCGCGATTGAAGGCGGTTACGTGAGCGCCACGGCCAGACAACTCGCAGGCGTGCCGATGTTTCTCGGCGGACGCGCCGGTTCGACTGTGCTTGGCACGGCTAACGTGATGATGGCAGCAACGCTGGCGGAAGGCGTAACGGTCATTGAAAGCGCGGCCTGCGAGCCGGAGGTGGTGGACCTGGCGAATTTCCTGAACGCGATGGGCGCGAAAGTTTCCGGCGCCGGCAGCCCGACCATTACGATTACCGGCGTCAAGAAATTGCACGGCGCGGAGCACCGGGTCATTCCCGACAGGATTGAAGCGGCGACATTTGCCATTGCCGCCGCCGCGACGAACGGCGAGGTCACGCTCAAGGGCGCGCGGGCGGATCACCTGCGCGCGGTGATTGATAAATTGAACGAGGCGGGCGTGGCGGTGGAACGGTGCGGCGCAAATTTGCTGGTGCGGCGCAGCGGCCGGCTCAAACCGGTGGACGTGACGACGCTGCCCTATTCCGGTTTCCCGACGGACGCGCAGGCGCAAATGATGTCGCTGCTCGCGCTCGCGCCGGGCATCAGCATCATCACGGAACGGATTTTTGAGTCGCGCTTCATGCATGTGAGCGAACTGGCGCGGCTCGGCGCGGACATTGAGATTGAGGGTCCCAGCGCGATTGTCAAAGGTGGCAGACCGTTGAGCGGCGCGCCGGTGATGGCGAGCGATTTGCGTGCGTCCTCGGCGCTGGTGATTGCCGGCCTGGCGGCCAGAGGCACAACGCAGGTCAACCGCATTTACCATCTGGATCGCGGCTACGAAGGCATGGACACGAAGCTGAGAAAGCTCGGCGCACGCATTCAGCGCATCGAGGAAAATCCGGAGACGGCGTAAGGATTATAATTTTCGAATTTTACGCGGCGGGCAAGGAGCTAAGGATTCTGGAGACGAAAAAATCTTGTGACCGTATCGGGCGACAAGGTCACAACATATTGCCCGTTGTTGGTCTGTACCGTAGCCGCGGCATTTATCCAACCCCCAGACATGGCCAAGTTGGTTGAGGTATAAAGCGTAAAGCCGGTTCCGTTGGCAACCGGCCAAGTGAGAACAAGGTTGTTGCCCGCAGACGCGATGGAGAGCGAGGGCAAAAAGGAACCCGTGCCGATCATTTCCATGTCCATGCCAATGGCACTTCTGCCGATTGCGGACGAATGAACTTCCACCGCGGCCAGGTTCGTTCCCGCGTGCAAATTCGACACCATGATGTTTGTCGGGTAGAAAATGAAAGGTGAGCCCACCACTCGAGCTGAAATCACCGATTGCAGCGCCAGGCTCGTGTAAGTGATAGGTCCGGCCGGCAGGTTGGTGCGAAAAGCTTCCTGACCGTTGAGCCATACCACGGCACCATCCACCCGCGTGAGACGCAAATTGAGATTGGTGAAAGTTACGTTGCCAGGCACAACAAACGAGTCGCGGAAATAAGTTGTGATTTGACGGTTGGAACTGACCGTGGTGAACACTGTGGGGTCGCCAAAGCCCAGTCTCGCCGGTCCGCTGGACCAGCCGCTGTCATTGAAATTGGTCTGTGACCAGCTGGTCCCCAGGTCCTGGCCCGTGTCGGAGTATTTCCAAACATCTCCGCCATGGATCAGCGTGGAGGTAACCTGGTTGGTTGTGATGATGATAGACTGGATGCGGGTGAACCATTCCTGCGCCACGGCCTGCAAGCCTGTCGCATTTGGATGCACATGATCGCCGTTGTACATGGTGCCGATATCCACGACGGAAAAGATGTCGGCTAGGAACACGTTTTGTCCGAGGGCCCGCCGGTGGTTGACCATCGCTTGCAAGGCGGCGTTGTAAATGGGAATGTTGGCCGCATAGGCGGCATAATTGAGGCCGGTTAAATTTGCGTTGTAGAGTGACGTGACCTTGGTGAGGATTACGTTGGCGTTGGGAGCGTGAGAAAAAATAATGTCCAGCAGGTTCGGCATGTCATTCGTTGCAACGAAGTAGGGGTTGCGTCCCCGGCCAATGTCGTTCACCCCGATCAACAGCAACACCAGATCGGGGGTTGTTCCATTGGTAAAGGCGTCAGCGACGATGGTCTGGAGGTAAACATCCGCTCCGGCGTAACCATTCACCGGAGTGGTCATCACGCCAGGCGGGGCAATAACGGCTCCACAATACCCTTCATGGTGCGTTTTGGTGAAACTCCCGGATACCGATGACTGTACCCGGCCCACAAAAGTGAATGGGTAACCGTTGGTATCAAGCAGCGGTTGCAAATACTGGCGCCAAGCGCCGTTGAAGACGCAGTCGTCGGTAATCGAATCGCCGACGGCCATGATCTTGATCGGATTGGCGGTACTGAAATTGGCAAGCACCAACTCCCCGCGCGCGGAAATCAACGCACCCAGCAGCAACAGGCAAAGCAGAACCCGTTGATTTTTATGTAGCATCATAAATCAAAGCATCCGCCAAAATTGCCATCTTCGCAATCCAAATTCCGAGTTTGAATTGGAATTACGTGCTGGAGTTGCACCAGTCCCGCACAGTGTTATTCATCAATTGAACCTGATGGCAAATCTCTGACGATGGTTGCTGGAAAATGAAATTCCCCAAACATGGTTTTCCTTGAGCGAAGAGGACGGAATGGCATGAGAAACGGCTCCCACTCCCCGACTGATGGCTCGGCGCCAGACTTTTCGGCTTATATTGCATGCAACGGCGATTTGTGATCACCGCTACGATGCAAAAGCAAACGATCGGCGGTTTACTTCTCCACAACCGTTTCGGCCAGTGTGAATTTGCCATTGAGCAGCAGGTCGCGCGAAGAACTCCCGACCAGGATCTGATAGTCGCCTTTGTCGGCCACCCAGGCTTTTTTGTCCGGGTCATAATGGGCAAAGGCGTTCCGGTCGAGGGTGAGGGAGACTTTTTGTTTTTCCCCCGGTTGCAGAAAAACTTTTTTGAAGCCCTTCAATTCCTTGAGCGGCCGCAGCAGGCTGGGGCTGGCTTCCTGCACATAGACCTGCGCCACCTCCGCGCCGGCACGGCCACCCGTGTTGGCGATCTCACATTCGACCGTCACCGGCAGCCCTGACGCGGCTTGGGCGGGAACGAGGTTGAGATCCGAATATTTAAACGTGGTGTAAGAAAGGCCGTAACCAAAGGGGAACAGCGGCTCGATTTGTTTGGTGTCGAACCAACGATAACCGACGAGGAGTCCTTCCTTGTAAACCACCGTGCCGTTGGTGCCCGGATAGGCATCCAGCGCTTGCGCCGGTGAATCCACCAGGCGTTTCGGGAAGGTGCAGGGCAGTTTGCCTGATGGATTCGCGTCGCCGAAAAGAACGCGCGCCAGCGCGTTGCCTCCTTCAATGCCAGGATACCAAACGTAGAGCAAAGCTGGCACGGTTGGGAGCCATGAATCCATTTCCACGGCGCCGCCGCCGTACAGAACGACCACCGTCTTGGGATTGGCCTGCACGATTTTCTGAATCAATTCGTCCTGGCCGGCGGGCAATTTCATGTCTTTTCGATCCGCCCCTTCGGTATCGTAACCGCCCCGGTGGTTCAATCCGCCCATATAGATGACAACATCGGCCGATCTGGCAGCCGCCACCGCATCAGCCATCAGCTTGGAACGGTTCTGGGGCGCAATGGCGTCGTCTTGACTCTTCGGCTTGTAGTCCAGCCGTCCCGAACCGGTTGGCGGATTGTAACCCTGGGCATAAATGACCTTCACGTTGCCGCCGAGATAATTGCTGATGCCTTCCAGCGCGGTGATTTCGTACGCCGGTTTGATCATCGCGGAACCGCCGGTATGGGCGAACCGGGTGATGGCGTTGGCCCCGATAACGGCAACGGTTTTGGTTTGAGCCGGATTGAGCGGAAGCAAATCCTGGTTTTTCAACAGCACAAAGGATTCCTCGGCAATCTTGCGGGCGATTTCCTGATGCTCTTTCGTACTCAACGGGGTTGACGGCACGGCTTTCGCAATCGGCGGCGCAGTTGGATCCTGAATCAGATTCAATTTAAACATCACATAGAGATGCCGGCGCACTTTATCATCTAAAACGGACATGGGGAATTTGCCGGACTTCAACCCTTTGAGAAACGGCTTGGCCAGGTAATACTTGTTGTAGGTTTGGTGGGATCCCATTTCGATGTCCATGCCGTTGAGCGCCGCCAAATCGGTGTGATGCACCCCGCCCCAGTCGGAAATGACGGCGCCTTTGAATCCCCATTCCCCTTTTAGAATCTCATTCAGCAAACGTTCGTTCTCGCAGCAATGCTGGCCGTTGATCAGATTATAAGCCCCCATGATGGTCATCACATCCGCCTCCTGCACCGCGGCCTGAAATGCCGGCAAATAAATCTCGCGCAACGTACGCTCGTCTATGATTTCATTGATCGAGTTGCGCTGATATTCCTGGCTGTTCGCGGCGAAATGTTTGACGCAGGATGAAACCCCCTGAGCCTGCTGGCCTTCGATATAATTGACAGCCAGGCGCGAGGTCAGAAACGGGTCTTCGCCCATGTATTCAAAATTTCGACCGCACAACGGCGTGCGCTGAATGTTCACCGCCGGTCCCAGCATGATGTCTTTGCCGCGCTGTTTTGCCTCCTGGCCGATGACCGCGCCGAAATCCCTGGCCAAATCCAGGTTCCACGTCGCCGCCAGCCCGAGCGTCCCGGGCATGGCGGTGGCAAAGTCATCCGTGTGGTGGAGAATGACCCCGTGTTCGCCGACCTCTTCGCGCACTCCCAGCGGGCCGTCGTCCATTATCAGATCGGGTATGCCAAGTCGCGGAACGCCCGCCGTCGAAAAATGGGTGTTGGCGTGGACCAGCGAAACTTTTTCATCCAGCGTGAGCCGCGAAAGCAAATCCTCCACGCGTGCCTCGACGGGTTTGCTATTGTCAATATAGAGCGGATGCTCCTGGGCCTGGGTGGTCTTTAAAATGGTTATTGTAAAAAGTAAAAAAACGCAGTGTTTGATCTCTGGAACCAGACTCATAATTTTCCTGTTTATTTTATGATTGTGAACAAAACTTTGTTGCTGATTGGCGGTGCGGGTCATCACTTACAAAACTCCCGGTGGTTTGGCCAGTGAATTTTCACAATTGAAAGACGATTGAATCCGCACCCGTCTCCTGACACACTCACCGGCATGAGCCATCTCACCCAGGCCCGCAAAGTATTCGACATCGAGCTGGCCGCGCTCAAAACCGTGCGCGCGCAGCTCGACAACTCGTTCGCGCGTGCGGTCGAGATGATCGTCGAGGCGGTAAAACGACGAAGCAAGATCATCATTGTCGGCATTGGCAAATCCGGCAACGTCGGACAAAAGATTTCCGCCACGCTCACCAGCACCGGTTCGCCGAGCATCGTGCTCAACAGCGTGGACGCCTTGCACGGCGACGTGGGCATCGTCAACGACGGCGACGTGATTCTGGCGTTGAGCTATTCCGGCGAGTCGGAGGAATTATTGAACCTGCTGCCTGCGCTGAAGCGGTTTTCCGTCAAAATCATTTCCGTCACCGGCGGCGTCAAGTCGTCGCTCGCGCGGCACAGCGACCTGGTGTTGAACGTCCGCGTGCCCCGGGAAGCCTGTCCCTTCAATCTGGCGCCGACGGCAAGCACGACGGCGATGCTGGTCATGGGCGACGCGCTGGCAATGGCCGTGTTGCAGGCACGCGGATTCAAGCAAAGTGATTTCGCCAAATATCATCCCTCCGGCGCGATTGGCCGCGCCCTGCTGCTGCGTGTCCGCGACATCATGCGCACCGGCGAGCGCAACGCCATCGCGCGCGAAGACCTGGTCGTGAAGGAAGCGCTGCTGGTGATGACGCGCGCCAAATCCGGCAGCCTGAGCATCATCAACGCGCGTGGCAAGCTCGTGGGCGTGTTCACCGACGGGGATTTCCGCCGGCACATGGCCGCGAGCGAAAACCTGCTGAATCAGCCGCTGAAAAAGGTGATGACGCCCAAGCCGATTTGCATTTGCGAAAATGCCCTGGCCGTTGAGGCGCTGAAAATATTCAACGAGCGGAACATTGATGACTTGATCGTGGTGAACGCGAAACGCGAGCCGGTGGGTTTGGTGGATTCGCAGGACCTGCCGAAGCTCAAGATCATGTAAAAGGCTTCCGTGCAAAAAGAGATCAACTTTCATGGCCGGGTTACGAAAAGGATCGAGCTTCGGTCACTTCTCTATTTGCCCAAGAATTATCAGGCCACAGGCGGCAAGCGCTGGCCACTGCTCCTCTTTTTACACGGTGCCGGCGAACGCGGCGACGATCTCTCCCTGGTCGCGAAGCACGGACCGCCGAAACTGGCAGCTCAGAAAAAGGAATTCCCCTTCATCATTGTTTCGCCGCAATGTCCGCTCGAGCGGGTCTGGGACGATGAGGCATTGCTGGCGCTGCTGGACCACATTGCTGCCAGATTCCGCATCGACACCCACCGGATGTACCTCACTGGTTTGAGCATGGGTGGTTACGGCACGTGGAGCCTGGGACTGAAATACCCCGAACGTTTTGCCGCGATTGCTCCCGTTTGCGGTGGCGGCAGCTATGCCAACATTTTGTTGGCCAACCGCAACCAGAGCCGGGCACTACGCTCACTCGCGGTCTGGGCATTTCACGGCGCAAAAGACAACGTGGTCCCGCCTGCCGAATCCAAGGTCATGGTTGCTGCCCTCAAAAAGGCCGGTTGTCATGACATCGCGCTGACCCTCTATCCGCGCATCGGACACGACGCCCATACGGAAACCTACAATAATCCTGAGCTTTACGAGTGGTTCCTCAGCCACCGGCGGCGGTGACTTGGAACGCTAGGTGCTTCATTGTTTGCGCGGTGGTGTCGAATATATGCGTCAGATTGCACACCTAAAACGCGAATGGACATTAGTAGCGCTTTGGTTTATTATTTTTATGATGAAGTTTGTCTGTTTTTTGGCGACTTTCGGCCTCTTGTTTCAAGCACAAGGTGGAGTGGTGATCAACGAATTCATGGCGGGTTCCAGCGATCGGAGATTGTCTTGGTCAACGAACGATGTGGCGCAAATGGGGAGCGGCGTGTCTTGGAAGGCCACGGAATACGTGGACAGCGCCTGGAGCACCGGAAATCTGCCGGCAGGCTATGGCTTCACCGGGCTGTCAACGGATCTGACCAGTGTGATGTCGAACCAGGCGCCATCGCTGTATCTTCGGAAGGAGTTCCAAGTCACCGCCGAGCAGGCCTCCGCCACAAACCAATTGCATCTGATCATCACCTACAACGACGGCTTTGTGGCCTATATCAACGGCCGCGAATTCACCCGGGCCAATTGTGGGCCGACGAACCATTTCATGTACGCCAGCCAGGCGGCTTACAACGTCGGCAACAACAACAGCCTGATCAACATCGGCCCGGCCTCACAATGGCTGGTTCCCGGCCGGAACGTCCTCGCCATCCAAGCGCACAACGCGGAACAGCCCTCCACCATCGCGACACCCGAGCAGATTACTTTGCACCTCCCCACACCGGAATTTAAGATCAATGCCGGCCTGTCCATTCTCACCTCTCCGTTGCCATATAGCTTCATTCCGTATGGCACCTCCGGCGGGCCGTGGCAATACTTTGTGGGCCGCTATGAACCGTCCGGCGGCGTGGTTGACGAAGGGCTCATCACCAACACCTTCACGCCTCCGCAAGGCGAGGAGGATGACTACGACCAGCCCTCGGCGTTTGTTGACTGGGTGGAACTCCATAACAACGACTCGTCTCCGGTGAATCTGACCGGCTGGTCGCTTACGGATGACGCCACCCTGCCCGCCAAATGGCATTTCCCCACCAACACGGCCATCCCGGCCAACGGGTTTTTGCTCGTGTTGTGCGACAACCGGGACGAGGCCAACGCACCGGCCGGCCCGGCCCGGCGAATTCATTCCAACTTCAAGCTCGGCCGACAGGGCGAATACTTGGGACTGTTCAATGCCTTGGGAGACGTGGTGGATCAACTGTCACCCGCGTATCCGCCGCAGGTTTTCTACTGTTCCTATGGGCGTAATCCGGCCAACAACGCTCAGTTCGGTTATTTCGACACTGCAACCCCGGGAACCACCAATGGGGGAAATTTTTATCCCGCGCAAGTCAGCGCACCGCAGTTCAAAAACGCCGGGAATGCCGATCTGCTCGGCGGTATTTACAGCGCCACCTCCCTCACGCTGCAATTGCTGAGTTCCACCCCGGGCAGCATCGTTCGCTATACGCTGGACGGTTCGGAACCCACTCTACTCAACGGCTTCACCTACAGCAGCGCGCTGTCGCTGAGCCAGCCCAACGACAAAACCGGCACCGTGATCCGCGCGCGGGCCTTTCTGGCGGGCTTGCTCCCATCGGACGTGGTCACCCATAGCTATCTCCTGAAGCAGCCGGCCGCGTTGACCAACGTTCCGGCCCTGCTGTTGACCGCCGACGCCGACCGGGATTTTTACAAATCCCGCGGCATCACGGCTATCTCGGGCGGATCCTGGGTGGAAACGGCCAGCGGCAACATCTGGCAGGCTGACGCCAGCTCCCCTGCGGACTACAACAACGCCGAATGCGACGGCACCCCTTTCGAACGCGCCACCCATTTCGAATTCTTCTCTCCGACGGGATATTATCCCACCAACCAGGCCCCGGTGCGGGATGACATCGGTCTGCGCTTGAGCGGCAGCGGCTATCAACGCCCCCGGTATACCCTTCAGAACGTAGCAACCGATTCCCCATGGAATTACTCGGATTCGTTTGAGAAACCTTCGTTCAACATCCATTTCAACAGCGACTACGGCTCCGCCCCCCTCGACTATGTCATGTTCACGAATTATCCGGTCCACAAATTCCAACACTTCCGGCTGCGCGCCGGCAAGAATGACAATTCAAATCCGTTCATCACAGATGAACTTGTCCGGCGGCTGTGGATTGACATGGGGCACGTGGGCGCGCGCGGACTTTTTTGCTCGATGTATATGAACGCGGTTTACAAGGGCGTGTTCAACCTGACCGAACGCATCCGTGAGCCGTTCTTCCAGCAGCATTACGACAGCGATGCCACGTGGGACGTCGACTACATTGGGACCTGGGTGGACGGCGACAGCACGGCCTTTTACCAGCTCCTCTCGACCCTGGACACCGACCTGACTGTCACGACGAACTGGCAATCGGTCACCAATCAGATGGACATCGACAATGCTGCGGATTATTACCTGCTCAACACCTATTGCGCGATGTGGGACTGGCCGGGAAACAATTATGCGATTGCGCGTGAACGCTCCACCGGACCCGACAGCCGGTTCCGGTTTGCCGTCTGGGATGCCGAGGGCGCATTCGACGTCAACAGCTATTACAACAAGACGGTGAGTTACAACACCATCAGCAACGACCTGCTCCTCGATAACAACAGCTGGAACACTTTGCCCCGGATCTTCAATCGGCTCTACACCAGTCCCGAGTTCAAGCTCCGGTTTGCGGACCGGGTGAATCTTCACCTGTTCAATGGCGGCATGCTGGACGATCGCGACCCGGATGGCTCCGGACCGCTCAAGAGCCATTTCACCCAGCGCCTCGGCGAACTCGTCACCGAAGTCGGACCGCTCGTGCTCTACAATACCGGCTCCAGCCTCAACACCAGCGCCTTCGACACTTGGGTTGCCACTGGCACCGGCCGGCGTTCCTATCTCCTCGGAACCACGACCGGCCGGCAGATGCTCCGCGATGCCGGGTTCTGGCCCGTGACCGAACCGCCCATATTCAGCCAGTTCGGTGGAATCGTTCCGGCTAATTACTCGCTCAGCATCACATCGAAAGTGGCAACCGTCGGCCAGATGGCGACCATTTACTACACATTGAATGGCCAGGATCCGCGGCTGATGGGCGGCGCTTTGAATTCCACCGCGTTAGCCTACACTAACGCTTTCCCGGTAAATCAAACCCTGACGGTCAAGGCCCGCGCCCGCAACAAGACCACCGGCGAATGGAGCCCAATCACCGAAGCCACCTTCAATCTCACTGCCCAGCCCGCTTCCAGCAACAATCTGGTCATCGCGGAATTCATGTACCATCCACCCAAACCAACCGCAGCTGAAGCCGCCGCCGGCATTACTGACACCGAAACGTTCGAGTTTGTCCGGCTCATGAACATCGGTACCTCACCGGTGGATCTCTCCGGTGTCCAGTTCACTGTCGGCATCACTTTCAATTTTAGCAGCGGCTCCATCCGCTACGTTTCGCCCGGTGCCAGCGTCCTGATCGTCAACACGCTGAGTTCCTTCCAGACCCGCTATGGCCACGCCTATGACAGCCTCATCGCGGGCCAATACAAAGGCAATCTGTCCAACGGAGGCGAAGAACTTCGCCTCCAAGCCGCCGATGGCTCCGCGATCCGGGATTTTGTTTACGACGACGCTGCTCCCTGGCCCACCGCCTCAGATGGCAAAGGCCCGTCACTGATCCTTCGCAATCCCTTGAGCAATCCGGACCATGGCGTTGCCACCAACTGGATGGCCTCCGCCATGCCGGGTGGAATGCCGGGCGGAACCGCCAATCCGGAAACCTATTCGACCTGGAGAAACCTCTTCTGGGACAGCAGCGTTTCCACCAATAATGCGGTGGCCGGCCCGTACGCTGATCCCGACGGTGACGACCTCAACAACCTGATGGAATACATCTACGGACTCAATCCGGCTCAAGTGGATGCTGCACCCAGACTGGTGCCTGCGGTGGAAACCATCAACGCCGCTCCGCACCTGACCATCTCCATCCGGCTGTCCGGCGGTGCCAGCGATGTTACGGCCATCCCGCAATTTTCGACCAACCTGGTGACTTGGTCAAACGATGCATCGGTCCTGCAATTGCTACAGAGCGTGCCCGGCGACGACGGCCGGGTGACATGGAAATACTACGACACCACCGCTCTGGGCACAAACGCCCACCGCTTTGTCCGGTTCCAGTTCAACGTCAACTTGCATTAGGGCGGATGGGGGCCAACCGCCCTGCGAGGGAGACCGATTCCAGCTCCGGAAATAAAACGGCACAGGAACAGGCATGGAACAAGTTAAGACAATTTCGGTTTAATTGTTGACCAGATCTTCACCAGCTTGAAAAGCCTCGGTGAAAACAGTTGTCATGTTCTGTGGTCGGGATATAGGCCGACCAACCAAGGATGCCAGCGCCGGGGTCATGTTTGATAAATCACAAGATTTGATTTCCAATGTCCAAAGCCAATTCCGGTGTAGATGACCGTTGGCTGGCAGTCGCCAGGCCACATCGCCCGGAGGTCGGAGGCGGAAACGTAGTTCAGGTTTTTTTCATGCGACCAGAAATCGTAACGGGTGTTGCGCAGCAACCTGCGAAACCACGATTTTGGCAGACAATGAATCAAGGGCAGGCAAGTGTGGGGCTCAATGGGGAAGCGACGGTTGGGCACCGCAAGAAAGCGGCGGGGAGCGACCCGGCACATTTCTGCGATGAACTTATGCTGCTGCAGCGGCGTACCAACGTGCTCGAGGACCGCATTGCTATAGACAATGTCAAACTCGTTGTCGTCAAAGGGAAGCGGTGCGCCAGCCCCAATCTGGGCATGATGCACGCCGGGGTAGGCAGCCAGAATCGATTTGCCGTCGGTGAGGCTGGCACAAGTCAGGTTTTCCCGGTAAGGATAAAGCTGTTCAAGCATGTTTGACTCTACAGCTGTGTCGTCGCTCGTTCCGATATCCAGTATGCGATCGCGAGGATTGGACTGCATTTTCTGCATGAAGATCTCATGCACGCGTCGCCGAGCAACGGTTGAAATACGCCGGGCAAATCTGATGCTCCCGGTATGCTGATGATATCTCCAATCGACCGTGGCTTGAAGGTTGGTTGGGTTACTCATGGCTTTTAAGTGACGGCTTTGGCGGAACCAAATCCCTTTTCTGCATGATCGACACGATGTGTTTGCTCGACGACCTTCATCGGATCAATTTTCACGAACCGCAACCATGCCAGAGCTTTTAGCCAGGTTAGCGGATCCCGGAACATTCGCACCTTCTTTCCTTCTTTGAATGAGCGCGAACGGTAGTTCACCGGCAACTCGATGGGGCGATACCCCTTGCGAATGAGCTTGATGAGCAACTCATAATCAAAATCGAAGCGATTGCATTTAAACTCCAGGGCATAAAGGCAGTCCCGGCGAAAAATCTTGAACATGGTAAAGGGATCGCGCAGCCGCTGAAAAAACAGGACATTGATGAGCGTGGCAAAGAACCAGTGGCCCAGATTAACAAACAGGCTCAAGCCGAGTTGATCGGTGAACTGCCGCATTTTCCAGACATTGCGTCCCCCATGCCGGGAACCAAGTACAAACGCCGCACGCCCGGCGACCAGCGGTTCCAGCAATCCATCGTAATCCTCAAGGTCGTATTCCAGGTCTGCGTCCTGGATCAACACGTAGTCTCCGGTGGCGGCTTTCAAGCCGGTTCGCACGGCATAACCTTTTCCGCGTGGTTGCTTTTCAAGAATCAGCTTTACCCTCGGATGGTCGTTGTACTTAAGCGCCAGTTCCCGGGTTCCGTCGGTGGAGTTGCTCTCCACCACAATGATTTCCATCTGGAGGCCCGCCATCTCCTTGCCAAGAAGGGTTTCCATGAGGGCGCGGAATGTTTTCACCTCGTTATAGGCCGGAACAATCACGGAAACCACCGGTTGCGGCCGCACCGCCGTTTTTCGCGAGAAAACCATCATGCCGCTGGCAACGGTCCGGCGATGCCGTTGTTGCATCTTCCGGGGTAAAATACGGGCCATGAAGTTCAAAACCGGTGTCACCACACGAACGGGGAACCGCTCAAAATGCATCTTCACATAATCGAAGCTCAGCATCTTCCAACCGGGTTCGACGATGACCTCGTGGAAATTTGATTTGAAGAGCGCCGTCTGGAGTGTCTGCGGGTCAAAATAGACAAGATGTTCCGCCTTGAATTCCATCCATTTCTGGCGCATGAGTCGCGCGGACCATGAGTCAATGGAAGGAGTGGTGATGAACAGCACACCGCCGGGTTTGAGGAGGCGGTGAATTTCCTTGAGAAAATTCAGGGGGGATCGGACATGTCCAATGACATCAGAGATCACGCAAAGATCAAATTGTTCCGCCTCAAGGCGGGCGGATTGAAGCTCCCCGCAAAACACTTCACCCTGTTTCAGGCGTTGCCGGGCTTTTTCACAAGCGGTTGCTGAATATTCAACTCCGGTAACGCGCCAGCCAGCGGCTTGGGAGGTGACCAAAAAATCGCCATCACCGCAACCAATTTCAAGCAGGTGTCCGCTGTCAGGACCGCAGTAGCGGGAGATTTCTGAAAGGTAAAGCCTGGCGGTGGCTTGCTTGATCTCCCTGACGGCCTGGGAGCTTTTTTCAGAGTCGCCACCAAGAAAATAATCTGCGTTGTAGATCCGGGCCAGCTCAGCATCGCTCGGCTGCGGATTGAGGAACACCAATCCGCAATCATCGCACCGTACCACCCGGTAGTCGGCGGCAGAAAAAAGGTAATAAAATCTGGCCCCACCGCAAACATGGCACGTTTTGGCTGGATGTCTTTCTGTTGATGGATGGTTCATGCGTCGTATGTTCTTTAATCAATGGCGTTGCCCCGACCTTTGGCTGCCCCCTTGCTCCGGATGATGTTCGTCAAGGCCCACAGCATGACCGCGCCGGCGGAAATCCAAAAACAGGCACAGCCCAGCCGCCAATGCCGGGGTCGGTAGATGAACTTTATGTGGTAGTCTCCCGGCTGGTCGAGATATAGGCCCTTGAATGCGCGGTTGACAGTCAAAACTTTCTTGGGCTCGTTGTTGGCCAGGACCGTAAAATCTTTTGCCTGTCCTTCCGTCAGGCAGACCATGCCGGCGGATGGCGCACGAATATCAAATTCGGTTGAGTTGGGCAGCAGCCGATAGTTTGTCGCCGGCAAAATTGACGCTTGATTCGTGGTTTCCAGCTTTTGCAGGCCAGGCTGCGCTTCGATTTCTTCCCGGGTCAGGGCAATAAACGGCTGTTTGCCGTTTTTTAAAAGATGATTGATGAACTTTTCGTTGGAGTCGGCGGACACCACTTGATTCGCAAAAAAGGCCCGGGGCCATACCTCCAGGTTTTCCACGACACCGAAATCACTGCGGTCCACGAGGCGAAAATCCAAACCTTTTTCGATGCCGATACTTGGCTGAGCCAGCAGGTACTTGACGTTAAGCAGGTTCAAGAGAGGCTGCGCCTGAACCGGATCAACCAGTTCAATTATCCAACCCCCGCTTAATTTCATGCCCGGAAAGGTTCGGATGAGGTTGATGAATTCACCACTGCTCAACGGCGCGCACGAGCGGATGTCTTCAATTCCATAAACCGCCGAATAATCGCCGTGGAAATTCCAATTCAGCCCCACAACACGAAACGGATTCGATTTGTCCTTTTTGACCTTGTCAACCGCCTGGCTGGGGGCATTCAAAACCATTCGCGGGCCGGGAAGCATCAACAAATTCTCGTCTCCAAAGCTATAAAGTCCAAAACGGCAATGCGGGATAAATCCCAAAAAAATAATGCCTGTCACCCCAAGCGCGGGTATCTGGCGATTGCGGCTCTTCAAAAACGTATAAAGCAATGGTGCACCGATCGCTCCCGCTGCGGCACACAGGAAATAGCACCACGGAATGGTTCGGTGTGTGGTCCCGAAGCCATACGCCAACATTATCGCCTCGAAAATCAGCCCCATCCAAAGAAAATCAACGGCCGCCCGCCGAATATTTTCCGCCTTCGCCAGGCACTTGAAGCCATAGGCGCTCTGGATCGTCAGGTGGATGGCCAGCAGATAAGAAAAATCGGTGTAGGTATGGCCAACACGATTCAACAACGGAATGGCCGCGAGAACTGAAGTGGGAATCCATCCAAAAACACACCCGCCCCACAACATGACTGCGCTGCTATTGACCCAAAAGAAAGATTCCCCCTTCAGTTGCCGCCATCTCAAGGCGGATAGGATGCAACCCGCCAGCACCAACAAGCTGGTGCCCGGGGCGGGCGCAGCCAGAGAATCGTTCTTCAGAAGGAGGAGATAAAACAGGTCGTCAAATGCACCCGGCAGGCTCACGAACGGTAGTTGAAGCACCTGGACTTCTGAGTGCGAGGAATAGGATCCGTCCAGCGCCGTCAAAAACGACAGCCACATTGGCGCAGTCAGTCCCAAAAAGAGAAGCGTGCCAACCGCCATGCGCCCCAACACCCTTGCCGAATCGGCAACATTGTCACAGCCGGCCAATGTGCTGGCAACCGCGGCCAAATTCAGCCCGCCGATCAAAACCACCGCCATTTCAACATGCCCGGCATTAAAACAGCCGAAGTTGGACAACAGCCAAACCAGCCCCCAGCGGACCAGCCGCTCCGACCGCGTATCGAGCAATCCAAGTGCGGAGAGCAAAATCCACGGGGCATAGGCAAAAACGAAAAAGGCCGGGTGATTGTTGATGAAAAACCAGGCCCCGCAATACGCCGCCAGCCCGGCATAAATCAGGGACAAGGCCCGGTTTTCCAAAAGTCGGAAAATGAGCAGCCCAAAGCCGATGCAAAAAAGAAATTTCGCCGCCAGATACTTGATGTCCCAAGCCCCGGCCGATCCGTGCCCAAAGATGACGATCAAATGCAATGGGTCGCCCAGCATGGAAACGGCTTGCCCGATGAGCGTATCGCCCGCGTGGCTGTACCGGTTCCACAAGGGAAGTTCCCCATGTTCCAGCAGACTGCGAGACTCAATAAAACCAACCGGAACCCCCCACCACATCGTTGCAGCGGAATCACTGCCATGTTGAAGCACATCCGGTGCAGGCCCCGGCTTCATTCCCGGCAACGGCGGCCACCAGCCATAAACAAGCAAGCCGTTCACACAGGCAGGGGAAACATAGCTCCTGCCGCAGAAAATGATCGGGTAACAGTTGATCACAACCGCCAGGAGTGAAACGAACACAACCGCCATAACCGGTTGGCTTGTATTCCATTCTGAAACTTTGGCCGCAAATCCCTTTGACCGGATTTTGGGTTCCGGGGCAGACACCAGGTCAGAAACTTTAGTTTGGTCTTGTCTCATTTAATCCAACAGGCACCCCCCAGCTATGCCGGGAGACTCCCAAAGTTTTGGCCGTTCCGGGAGTCATCGCGCAGTCTGTGTTTTGCAAGCCGATCAAAATTTGCGAAAGGGACAGACCATGCAAATGTTTGAGAGTTTTAAACCCACAACATGGGAATGCAAATAAAATTTGGTATTCACCCCATGTCCGTTGGAAGTTGCAGCGGGAACTGATTGCGGCATTTCGGAGTTGGGTGGAGCGAAGGAAAGCGTGGTGGAAGCGGGGCATTTGATGCCCGGCTGGGCGCAGTGGATCAGGCGGATAAAACATCGTGTCCCGCTCACATCACAAATCTCAGGTAAATCACCTTCAGATATTCCGCTTCCTTGAAATTGGCCGGATGATCCGGCGGATGCCGCAGGGTTTTCAGTTCCGTGAATTTTCTCCCCGACTTCGCCGCCGCGCGCCGGATGATTTCAAAAAATTCCACCGCCGGAACGTGTGCGGAACATGAGGCCGCCACCAAAATTCCGTCAGGCGCGAGCCGCGCAATGCCCAGCGTCGCCAGCCGTTCGTAGGCGCGCAGGGCGCCTTCGCGCTCCGTGGCGCGCTTGGCCAGTGACGGCGGATCCAGCACCACTAAATCAAATTTGGCTGCGCTCGCCGCGAGCCATTCAAACGCATCGCCCTGCGCGATGTCGTGACGGCACGCGGCCACGCCGGGAAAATTTTGATTCAGCGCGAAGTTGCGCTGGGCCGCCGCCAGCGCGTGCGCGCTGATGTCGAGGTCCGTCACCGCCGTCGCCCCGCCGCGCGCCGCGTAAACCGAGAACCCACCGGAAAAACTGAACGCATTCAGCACGCGGCGGCCCTGTGCCAAGGTTTCCACCTCGCGGCGATTTTCGCGCTGATCGAGAAAAAAACCGGTCTTCTGCCCGCGCAACACATCGGCCTCGAAACGCAGACCGCTTTCCAGAAAAATGATTGGAGCGCCGGTCTCCGACCCGGCGTGTTGCGAGAAAACAATTTTCCCATCGTCAAGTTGGTATTGTTTTTCCGCAGCGGTTTGAATGTTGCGGCTGAGCCGGAGCACGATGCGTTTGCCGGGAACATTTTCCTTGAACAGCGCGAGCGTGTCGGCCAGTCGTGTCAGCCAGGCCGCAGTGTAAAGTTTCAGCACCAGCGTCGCGTCGTAGCGGTCCAGTACCAGGCCGGGCCAGCCGTCGCTTTCGCCATGGATGAGACGGTAACCGGTGGTTTGCGCGTCAAATAAATCGCGGCGGCGGCCCAGGGTTTGCTCCAGCCGCGCCTGCCACCATGCGCGATCAATCGTCTGCGGTTTGCCCGCGTGCAAAATCCGCACGCAAATTGGAGAATCGGGATCAAACAAGCCCACGGCGAGAAAGCGGTCCTTGCGATCGTAAATCACCGCCAGTTCGCCGGTCTGCCCGGCGCGGTTCGACTCCAGGACACTGTCGGAAAATATCCACGGATGGCCGGAGCGCACCGCCGATTCCGCAGCCGCGGTGATCCGCAGCCGCAAGCGCGTCGGGGTGGAAATATTCTGGGTAAACGGCAGATTTTTCATCCGTGAGTGGTTCAAGTGTGCAAGTTGGAGTTCACGCTTCAGCGTGTCACCCGAACAAGCTAAAGCTTGAACTCCAACTATTCCAACCCGCTGGCCTTCCGCGCACGCTTCAAAACGGTTTGCGCCAGCGTCCGGGCTTTTACCGCCCCATCAGACAAAACCTGGTTAACGTAATCCGGGTTCGCGGCGAGTTCCGCCCGTTTTTTCCGCGCTTCGGCGAAATAATTCCAGTAATTCTCAAACAGCGCCTTCTTCAAATCGCCGTAGCCGAGGCCGCCGACGCGCAGGCGATTTTCAAAATCCCCGGCCACGCCCGGCGGCGCAACGAGTTTGAGCAGTTGAATGGCCAGGTTTTTGTCCGCATCGGGCTTGGGCTCCGCCGGGGTGCGGCTGTCCATGACCATGCCCATGATTTTTTTGAGCGTCGCCTTTTCCTCGCCGAAAATTTCAACCGTGTTGCCGTAGCTCTTGCTCATCTTCTGGCCGTCCGTACCGAGCACCACGGCGACCTCCTCGCGAATTTGCGGTTCGGGAATCACGAACGTCTGGCCGTATTGCTCATTGAACTTGATGGCGATGTCGCGCGTCATCTCCACGTGCTGCTTCTGGTCGCGGCCCACCGGCACGATGTTCGAGTCGTAAATCAAAATATCCGCCGCCATCAGCACCGGATAGGCGAACAGGCCGTGGCTGGCCGCGATGCCCTTGGCGATTTTGTCCTTGTAGCTGTGCGCTCGCTCGAGCAGGCCCATCGGCGTCATCGTGGAAAGCAGCCACGTCAATTCGGTCACTTCCGGTACGTCGGACTGGCGGAAGAACACGGTTTTCTTCGGGTCAATTCCGCAGGCGAGAAAGTCCAGCGCCACATCGGCGGTGTTATTGCGCCGTTCCGCCGGGTCGAACAGCGATGTCATGGAATGGTAGTTGGCGATGAAATAAAACGCCTCACCCTTTTCCTGCAACTCGATGGCGGGTTTCATCATCCCAAAATAATTTCCGAGATGCAGCGCGCCGCTAGGCTGGATGCCTGATAAAATTCTCATGGAAAAAGCATAGTAGGAAAACATTCAACATCCAACATTGAACATTCAACGCCCAATGAAACGTCGAGCCAACTCCTGGAATGTTGGGCGTTGAATGTTGAATGTTCGATGTTATTTCTTCTCCAATGCCCCCGTCTTCACTTCCCACTTCTGCAAGTCCTTCCCCAGTTCCGCCGGCCAGTTTTCCTCGGTGGCGGTCATGAATACCTGGCCGCCGGTTTTGCGCGCCTGTTCCAGCAACGGCAGGAAACCGCTGCGGCGCTTCACGTCCAGGTCGCCCATCACGTCGTCAATCAGCAACACCGGCGCGGAACCATGAATGCCCGCGAGATATTCCGCCTGCGCCATTTTCAGCGCGATGGCCAGCGTGCGTTTCTGGCCTTCACTGCCGAACTGGGCGGCGGACTTTTCGTTCAGGAGGAGCTTCAAATCATCACGGTGCGGCCCGACGAGCGTGGAGCGATATGTCCGCTCACGGTTGCGCGATTGCGCAAGTTCGACGGCGAAATCCTTTTTCACGCTCGGCTGGTATTCGATGCGCAATTCCTCAGCGTCGTTGGAAATGCGGCGATACGCCAGCCGCGCGAGCGGCGAGAATTTCGGCGCCAGTTCGGTCCGCATGCGGATGAGCTGGCCGCCCAGCTCGACCAGCTCATGCGAAAAGCTGTCCAGCGTGGCCTCGTCGGTCCCGCCCAGGCGGGAGTGCTTGAGCAGCACGTTGCGGGCGCGGACGGCGCGCATGTAGCGCTGGAGCAGCGGCAGATAGGCCGGCTGGGTTTGGGCGAGCAGCAAATCGAGGAACCGCCGGCGCGCGCGCGCCGCGCCCTTGACCAGTTGCAAATCCTCGGTGCAAAACACCACGGCGCGCAGCACACCGAGATAATCGCCCAGGCGTTTGACCGGCTGGCCATCCAGCGCCAGTTTGCGTTCACGCACCGACCAATAAATTTTGACTTCGCGCCCGCCATGGGTGGTCAGCATCGTAGCAGCCGACGTGAGTCGGCTCTGATCAGATGGAGCGGACTCACGTCCACTGCTACCGGAAGAAGTCGGAACCGTCCCACCTACAACCGAGCCGCCGACGAAATAGCCCTTCTGTCCGTGCCGGATCATCTGCGTGCCGCCGACGCCGCGGAACGACCGCAGCGTGGCCATGAGATAAACCGCTTCAAGGATGTTCGTCTTGCCTTGCGCGTTGTCGCCGAGCAGTAAATGGAAGCCCGGTGCAAAGTCGGCATCCAACCGCGCGTAATTGCGGAAGTCCCGGAGTCGCAAATGAGCCAGATGCACGCGGTAAAAATAGGAGCGCGGACCGCCTGTCCGCGAGTTAAATCAACCATCAGCTTGTTATTCCACGCTTTCATTTGGGGGTTAAAAAATGGTTTCATCTGCGCATGGCGTCGTGCGTGATTTTTGAGGATGAGCATCAATTGGTGGTTCACAAACCCGCCGGTTGCGGGTTAAATTGAAAACAAAATGAAATCCCGTATCGTTGCCATTTTTCTTTGCCTGTCGGCCACGGCAGTTTTTGCGAACGACACCAACGCTCCCGCCATCATTCCGAAGCCACAAAAGATCGAGATTCGCGCGGGCATGTTCAAGCTCGCGCCGGACACGAAAATCTTTGCGAGCCCGGGTTCCATTGAGACCGCAAACCAACTGGCCACCCAACTGCGCCGGTCCACGGGTTATCCGCTGAAAGTCAGCGTGAATTTTTTCTCCAGCGCTGCGGTCACGGGCGGCATCCTGTTGACAACCCGGCCCTATGACACAAATCTCGGCGCGGAAGGCTACGAACTCACTGTCGCTTCGGATGCCATCGTCATTCGCGCGCCAACGCAGGCTGGTTTGTTTTACGGCGCGCAGACATTGTTGCAATTGCTGCCGCCGGATATTTTTTCAACGCAACTTGTCGCAAACACGAGTTGGCAAATGCCGTGTGTTCAAATAGAAGACTGGCCCCGGTTCAAATGGCGCGGTTTGATGCTTGATGTCAGCCGTCACTTTTTCACCCGGCCGGAGGTCGAGCAACTCCTCGACACAATGGCGTTGCTCAAATTGAACACGTTACACTGGCATCTTGTGGACGACCAGGGCTGGCGCATCGAAATCAAAAAATATCCCAAACTCACCCAAATCGGCGCGTGGCGTCCAAGCGTTGGTTTCGGTCTCGATCCGAAATCGACGGCCGCTTACGGCCCGGATGGCCGCTACGGCGGATTTTACACGCAGGACGACATCCGCCAGGTCGTGGCCTACGCCGCCGCACGGCACATCACCATCGTGCCGGAGATTGAGATGCCCGGCCATTCATCGGCGGCGCTGGCGGCGTATCCGCAAATCAGCTGCACCGGCGGGCCGTTCACCCCTGAACTGAAGGGCGGTGTCTTTCACGGCATTTATTGCACGGGCAATGAAGAAACCTACGTATTCCTTCAGGACGTGCTCGCGGAGGTTTTCCGGTTTTTCCCCGGCCAATACATCCACATCGGCGGCGACGAGGTGCCGACGGATGAATGGCGGCATTGCCCGAAGGACCAGGCGGTCATCCGGCGGGAAGGACTGAAAAACGAAAGCGAACTGGAGGGTTATTTCATCCGGCGCATGGAAAAATTCATCAATGCCCACGGACACACGCTGATCGGCTGGAGTGAAATCCGCCGGGGCGGCCTCGCGCAGAACGCCATCATAATGGATTGGATCGGCGGGGCGGTGGAAGCCGCAAGCGCCGGCCATGATGTGGTGATGACGCCGACGGATTATTGCTACCTTGACCATTATCAATCAACGAACCACGCCATGGAACCGCGCGCCATCGGCGGCTTTCTGCCGCTGGAACAGGTTTATTCATTCGAGCCGATACCCGCCAAGCTGCCTCCGCAATACCAGCGGCACATTCTCGGCGCGCAATGCAACCTGTGGACGGAATACATTCCTTCGCTATCGCACGCCGAGTACATGGTATTCCCGCGTGAATGCGCCCTCGCCGAAGTCACCTGGTCGTCCAGGTCGTCGCGCGACTGGAATAATTTCACGCGCCGTCTCCAAGTCCAATACGAACGCTTCGATCAACTGGGCGTCAACTATCGCCATAACACTTCGAACCCCTCCGAAACAAATGCCGCAAAGTGAATAAGACCTGCGCTTGGCGATCCCATTGTCATGTGCGCCCCGAATTCGCGCTTTCATTTGGGGGTTGAAAAATGGTTTCATCTGCGCATGGCGCCGTGCGTGATTTTTGAGGATGAGCATCTGCTGGTGGTTCACAAGCCCGCCGGCTGGAACACGCACGCACCCGGGCCGCACGCGGGCGAGGGCATTTATGACTGGCTGCGGCATCGCGAACCGCGCTGGGCCACGCTCGCCATCCTGCACCGGCTTGACAAGGAAACCAGCGGCGTGCTGGTCTTCGGCAAAACGCCGGCCGCCAACCGCTCACTCACGAAGCAATTCACTGAGCGCCGTGTCCGCAAAAAATATCTCCTGCTCACCGACCGGCCCGTGCCGCAATGCGAGTTCGCCGTCAAAACCGCGCTGGTTCGCGTCGGCGAGAAATACGCGAGCCGCCCGTCGCACGCAGGCGCGGAAATCGCGGAAACACATTTTTGTAGGAGTCGAGGTGACGAGACTCAAATTAAAATCGGCAGTCGGCAGTCGGCAGTCGGCAATAAATTAGAGACTCCTCACGTCGTCTCCTACAGCTGCATGAAAGCCGAACCGCTGACGGGAAAAACGCACCAGATTCGCGTCCACGCGGCGGAGAGTGGATTCCCGGTTCTTGGCGATACACTTTACGGCGGCACTCCGGCGGCGCGGTTGTTTTTGCACGCGGCGGAAATTTCTTTTGCCCATCCGGCAACGGGCGAGTCAGTAACGTTTCAAGCGCCCGCGAATTTTGACACCGATCCGCGCCTGGCGCTGCGCACCGCTTTGATTGACCCGCGGGAAACGGACGCTTTCCGCGTGATTCACGGCGCGAGTGATGGCTGGCCGGGCTGGTATGTCGAGCGACTGGGTATATTTCTACTTTCGCAATCCGAACAACCGCTGCGAGCTAACCAGCGGGAAGAATTGGAGCAGCTCGCAAAATTATTTTTCGTGCGCGGGGCATATCACAAAATCCTATCGCGCCAGGTTCGGCGTGTACCCGCTGCCGAGGCGTCGCCGCAGTTGGTTTGGGGCGAAGCCGCGCCAGAACGGTTCCAGATTTGCGAGAACGGCGTACGTTTCGAACTGGGTTTCAACGAAGGCTATTCCACGGGGTTGTTTCTGGACCAGCGCGACAATCGGCGGCGTTTTTTAACCGGCCACATCGCGGCGGATTTCGACTTCGGACCATGGACTCAGGACTGTGGACTGTTGAATTGCTTTGCCTACACCTGCGGTTTTTCCGTGTGCGCGGCGCGGGCGGGCGCAAAAACAACGAGTCTCGATCTCTCAAAAAAATATCTCGAATGGGGACGGCGCAATTTCACGTTGAACGGCCTTGACCCGGCGGCGCACGATTTCATTTACGGCGACGCATTCGACTGGCTGCGGCGGCTGGCGAAGAAAGGGCGCGCGTTCGACGCGGTGGCGCTCGACCCGCCGACATTCTCGCAATCGAAGGAGCACGGTATTTTTCGCGCGGACAAAGATTATGGAAAACTGCTGGCGGCCGCGCTGCCGCTGGTCAAACCGGGCGGAGTTTTGTTCGCCTCGACGAATGCGGCGGACTGGCCACCGGAGAAATTTCTTGCGGACGTGGAAAAGTCGATCCACTTATGGCGGCGAAAAATTTTGCAGCGGCTTCATGTCCCGCAACCGCCGGATTTCCCCATCAGCCGTGCCGAACCGGCGTATTTGAAAACGGTGTGGTTGAGGATCGGTTAGGAATTTGTTTTGCATCCGCCTGATGAGGCACATTCAACGCGCCGAAACAGCTTCGGAGCGACAACACTGCAACCCTATGATCATCACAGTTAAAGAATTCCGGTCTTCACGCGGCAAAGCGCAGCATTTGCACAGCGGCTGGAATTGCCCCGGCCTTGTTCTCCGGCATCAGGCTGTCAATTGCTGACGAGGCCAAGCCGTCGGTTCTCACGGACAAGCCGGACATGACTTGGTTCAGCGTCGTTGGTGATGGCAACTGAAACATCACCGCTTCATGGAAGCGCCTTGGGCTGATCGCCTGACATAGTCATCATTGATGTTCCCGATAAGGCGATGGACCCCCACGCATTCGTGATCAAGGTTGAACTCGAAAAGCCGCTCACGCTGGTGGGCAAAAGGAATAAAAACCATGTCCAGGCCTTCCGTTTTCAAAAAACCAGTGGTGGGCGATAAATCGTAAAAAGCAAAAACCCCGGAGAAAATTCTCCGGGGTTTTTATTGAAAAACTGGCGGCTACCTACTCTCGCAGAACCTATAGGACTACTACCATCGGCAAGACTGTGTTTGACGGCCGAGTTCGGAATGGGATCGGGTCGGACCACAGCTTTATGGCCACCAAGAAACGGAAGTCAGAAGCCAGCAACCAAAGCTCGAATTTCAATTCCGAACCCCGCGCTGATTCTCCAACTAAATTTAAAAGAACAAACCGGATCAACCGGGATTCTCTGAAAACTGCACACAGGATTACCGGACAATTACTATTCGTGAGTTTTAAATCGCTATCTTTCCCTTCAAAGAAGAAAAAGAAAAGCAATCAAGCCGCACGACCGATTAGTACCAGTCGGCTAAACGTCTTACAACGCTTACACCTCTGGCCTATCAAACGGGTGGTCTGCCCGTGGTCTTTAGGGAGCTTACGCTCCGGGAGACATTATCTTGGGATGAGCTTGGCACTTAGATGCTTTCAGCGCTTATCTCTTCCGCACATGGCTACGCAACGATGCCGCTGACGCGACAATTGCCACACCAGAAGTGCGTCCAACC
>Ga0302319_10001842_pt1 | contig 46906 bp, 46 predicted proteins | sample Bog_T0_2_FD_203319 | JGI IMG/M metagenome (GOLD analysis project Ga0302319, IMG submission 203319) | Peat permafrost microbial communities from Stordalen Mire near Abisko, Sweden - Bog_T0_2 | ecosystem: Environmental > Terrestrial > Soil > Wetlands > Peat | place: Sweden: Abisko, Stordalen Mire... | reverse complement strand
GGCAAAAACGATGCGCTTTTGGCAAAATAAGTGCCCGCACCCCCTCCATCAGCCTCGCGGCGGTGGTCCCGGCGGCCGCAAATCCGGGCAATTTTTTGTCCCGCTCGCTTACGCGGGGATTTGGGTCTCCGCACCAAAGACGAGACCGAGGCCCGGAGCCTGCTAAACGCCCGTAACGAAGCCATGCGCCAGCCGGTGCTAAACTTGCACCTTGCCCGCGCCTACCTGACCGCCAGCGATCCCGCGTTTGTGGAACGCACCTGGCAGAGCGTCATGGACCAGTTGCAGGCACGCGGCAAGGACAGCAGCCGCGAGCGTTACGCCAGCGTGTTCAAGTCGCCGTCCTACAACGGACTGCGGAACAAAAAATTGCTGGAAACGACCGCCGAAGATTTCTTTGCGGTGTTCAAGGAGGGCAAAGTTGCCATCACCTGTTTTTTGAAACGGCTGCACAACTTCGCCTTGAGTTTGGGCTGGATTGCGCTCCCCGTGGTTGCCCCCTACCTCTGGCCTAAATACGAGGCCAAAGACCGGCGCGGCATCACGCCGGACGAACAGGAGAGCATCCTTGCCATTGAGAAGAAAGCCGAGTGGAAGCTGTTTTTGGAACTGCTTTGGGAAACGGGCGCGGCGCAAAGCGACGCCGCCGCCCTGACCGCCGAGCATGTTGACTGGCAGAGCCGGACAATCACCTATTTTCGGATGAAAACCGGCTCGCGGGCGCAGTTCACGATCAGCAAGGCACTGGAAAAAGTGTTGCAGCAGTTGCCGACCACCGGCGCATTGTTCCCGAAACTTTCGACGTTCACGGCCAACGACCGGGCGAGCCGGTTTCGCCGCCGCTGCGGACGGGCGGGCGTCACTGGCGTGACGTTGCACAGCTACCGCTATGCGTGGGCGGAACGCGCCAAAGTCGTTGGAATGCCGGAACGGTTCGCCCAGGCCGCGCTGGGCCACAACAGCAAGGCCATTCACCGCGCCTATGCGAAACAGGCCCAAATCATTGTGCCTTCCCTTGAGGAATACGAAGCGAAGGCGGCGGCGGGACGGCAAACGGCGACGGCGAATTAAAAACAGAGAGGGGGTAGCCGGACGGCTGCCCCCTTCAAAAATCAGAAAATCATTACAGTTCCGGCTCCTCCGGCCCCTGTAATCTTTCCATCAATTCATCCAAAAGAGGGACGGACGGATAACTGCTTTCACCCTCATCACGGCCCATTTCCCACGCTTCCCAGATGGCCCCACGGACGGCATTTATCATCACGTCGCCTATCGGCGTTTGCTTGGCATGACCGGCGCGGACGCGCTGGCCCATCATGCCCAGCACCATGTTCTCCCTGGTATTTTCGAGGTCGTCGGACATATAAATCAGCGGCCAGCCATTTCCGGCAGTTCAAATCCATTGGCGTGATTTTGGGGAACACCGTTGCGTTTACGGGTGTTTTGGTGCTGCCAATGCTGGCTGATTGTGTTGGTGACTTTGACCAGAAACGAGCGGTCTTTCGTCAGTTCCAGCAAGTCCGCCGTAGCGAAATACTTCGCGGCATTCTGCGCCGGATTGCCGAGGGGCTTGAGCAGGCGGGCATTGACCAGCGCGGGAATGTCATGCACTTGGCAGTTCAGCACCCAGCCCGCTTGCTCCGCCGTGAGGCGGGCGGGCAATTCACCCAGGAGTGCCATAAACTTATGCTGATCTTCTTTCATACGCTAAACCAGTCGCGCCACGGTGAGGAGTGCGAACAGGATTTTTGATGGCCCGGTCAGGGCAAATTGGTGCCGGATTGCAGAATTGCGTAGCGCGAAGCGTCCGGCTGGCGGAATAGCTTATCACGCGCCGATAAGCGGAAAACAAGGCTGACAGCTTGCGCTGCCAGCCTTGTTGTGAATTCAGTTTCATTGGGATGAGGTAATCAACTTGCACCTGCCATGCTGCCATCTCCACCGTCCTCGCTCTCGCCGTTATCGCACGCCAAAGCTGCGAGCACAGCCACAGGAGCTACCATTACCATAAGCAACGGGACAGTCGCACACGCGACTGCACATGCAATTGTCCCGCCAACCGCCATCCCAGTCGCGGCGAGATCGTCGCCGCCATGCTTGTCATTGTTTGCACTCATAATAAGTCTGGTTAATTGTTAAAGTTTAGACCTGTTCGGAACCTTGAGCCTTGGATTTTTGTTTGGCACGAAGTTTTTCAATCTGACGGCTCAAGTTAATATCAACCCCGGTAGAGGTGCCTGTGCTATTGTCAAAAAAACGCTCCTCTTGATTTGACTGGGAATCCGTAAAAATCTTGACCGTCTCGCTGTCAACTTCGCTCTGAATAAGCAAGTCTAACTTATCCAAGTCAGCTTCAAGCTTAGCATCATACAGCGCCTGTTGATAAATGGCCAGGGCCACGGCGCTTAAGGCGAAGAATCTAGCCACGGCAACCGACACGAATATTCCAAAGATCATTGACGCGATGAAACACAGAACGGGCTCGACCACGGTATAAATTTTACGATGTGATCGGAGGAAAGCCGGGAGGGGTAGCTTTTCGAGGTAACTTATTCCTGTAGAGTAGCTATGACAAAACTCGCCCCGACTTAGTTCCTGCCACCGGCGGCGTCTAATAATGAAGCCCCCGATTAAAATGGCCCACGGCAGTTCGTCGAAAAGGGCGCCGGCCGGGTGGAAGAAAAGCAGGTTGATATTGGCCAACCCACTCAAGAACATCAGGAACATTGCAAGGCCTATCAATCTGGATGATTTACATGTCCTTATGCCCACTTTTGTATGAATTAGCATGAGCCAGGGGATCGCCACAATTGAAGCAAAAAATTGCATAATCCTTTTTGAATCAAAGAGCGTGAATGTTGGTAGCTGTTGTGATGTTTGTTGATTTTTCATTTGTTTGTTTTTTTGATTTGAACGCAACCGGCTCGTGTCCCGTCACCGCAAAACTTTTGCGGATGAAGCACCGGAATTTCAGTTTGTTTTAATGGCCAGTCGTTCATAACGGTCACCATTTCAGCAAAAAATCGAACGGCTGACGGCGTCGTTGTTTGGTTCACCAATCGTGTTTTCCAATTGCAATTTTGACGTCATTCGACCATCTTCGCGGCATGAGCCGTAACACGAAATGCAACACGATTCCGAAATACCCTAATCTGCATTTGTATTTCGATTTGAAGCGGAAGCGGCTGATTCACTCAAGATTTTTCAAGGTGGAATCGACTGCCAATACGAAGTTTGCGGAACATTTTTCCAGGGGTTCATTTGTTCGCGAAATCTGTATCCTGATTTTGCTGGCAAAATATCGTGGACCGTTTTCAGAGAAGCCAGAAACGCCAATTCCTTTTAATGAAAAAGCCTTACGTCTATCTTGGCTGAATTCCCTCGGCAGCGACTTCAGCAAAGATTCCCATCAAACGAATTTCGCGGAGTGGTTTGAACTGGTTCCCTTTGTGACCGCATCGAGAGCCGCGGCGGGAAAACGCAAAAAACCAGAAGATGAAGAGACGAAGCTGCCTCGGGCCAATTACTTGCCTTTTCATCTGCGCTTGGAAAATGTGCATATCCATATCTCTGATACAATCGACACAACTACCTCAGCCCCGGAAGCGGATGAAGGCGACCTGAGAACCCTGGCCCTTAACTTGGAAAAAGGCCGAATGAAAGGCCAACTGCCTTGGTGCGGGATCGTAAACGGAATGCTGGCGGATATTGATGAGGACAAGAAAGGACAGGCCAAGAAGAAATGGGGAAAATCTAAGGGGAACGTTCTTACTGTTTTCGACACCGAAAACAAGCAGGCTGAGAATCAGCGCAAATTTGGAGATAGGATCGTTGACAAACTAAAGCGGGAAACCTTTGGAAATATATTTTTTATGATAGGAAGCGCCACCTGTCCTATCAAAAGTTTCGCCATCACCGCAGTTGCAAATAACGTCTGGGATTATCAATCTGTAGCCAGGTTTGGAATTGCACATGAATATGGTGAGTATAGCCTCGCTGGTAGCTTGGAAAATGCGGCCTATTTCCGTGATACTAGATTAAGCGACAACAATACTTTTAGCGTTTCGGAAGGATTTTATGAAGAGCCCTGCCCGAGTTGGCTTCTGTTTGTGCCAGGTAATTACGAATTGGATACACTTCCGGAATCACATGCGCCAATGGGAACGTGGCTTGCATTTTATGGGAGTCTCCTCGGTGACTGTTATCATGAACAGTGCCTTTTGTTGGAGCGCTCCAACAAGATGCTAGATTTGTTTTATCGAAACATTATCAGACGTATGGGTCCCAAGTATCGCGCACTTAGGAGAGTGCCACCCCCCTTTGAGCTCGGGACCTCACAATAAAGGATCAATACGCTTTAAGGTAGCGGGATGCCCCAGTTGTTTGCCCGCCCCCGAACCCCCAATGACAATCCGTTCATCGAATCGGCCTTCAGCACCGTGAAACGGGCTCTGGAGTATGGCAGCAATTTCTCCATGACAGGAGCGCCGGCCGGTAATTTGTTCGATTTATTTTTGCTTAAAATTTCCCGTTGAACCAAATCTCGCATCGTGCTACTAAGAAAAAAAGGGGGACACATGGTAGAAATTCGCACGGACGAACTGGCGATGTTGCAAAAGCAGGAGGCGGAACTGGTTGCCAAGCTGGCGACCGTGCGGCAGGAGATTCAAGCCATAATGTCCACGCTCCCATTCAAAAGCAGAGCAGCAAAAAGGTGGCTGGCGTCCAACGAGGTGGGCCGGTTTATGGATCAAGTGCTGGCCGAGCTTGGGATTCAATTCACATCAGTTGACATATTCGAGACGGCCAAGAAGATGCAGCCGGACTTTGACCGCAAGGTGTTTGGACGGGCCGTTAACTGGTTGCAGCGCACCGGCGCAATCCAGAAAATTGAGGCCGGACGCGGCTGGCGTCCAGCCCGGTTCCAAAAACGAATCCAACACTAGCCAGCAATCAAAATCCGGGGATTTTGTCGAAATCGTTTGCCACGCAGGGACGCCAGCCTTTAGCCTTGGCGCAGCGATGGACGACCTCATTAAAAACGTGCGCACCTACCGCTTTGCGGCAGGACTGGCCGAACGCATCCGGCTGGCGGAACAAATCTTCCGCCGCATTGAGCCGGATTTGCGGATTTTTGTGTTCAGCAGCGTCACCAATGACGCCGCCAAAGACGCTTTGCAGGAAGTCTTGAAGGCCATCGCCACCAGCTTGAACAAGTTTCAGGGGGACACGGAAAAGCAATTTTGGGCATTTTGCTACCGAATCGCCAGGAACAAAATTTCTGATCACTACCGGCAGCAATACGCCGAGCGTTTCCAGCCGGTTGATCCGGCAGAACTCTGGAAAATGATGGAAGTGTCCGCGCAGGACGCGCCCATCTCCGCCGCCGTCCGGCACGATCTCGACTACGCCATTAAGCTGCTAACCGCCGCCAAGCCAGACTGTTCAGACCTGCTTTGGCGGCACTATGTCGTCGGCCTCGACTACGCCGAACTTGCCGAGGAACGGAATCAGACTTATGATGCGATCAGAATGCAAATCGGACGTTGCCTAGACCAAGCCAAGTCGCTAGTTTCCTGATATGGCCGAACTATCACAGAAAGAACAGCTTGCCTTGCACGAATTCAGCGTGCGCTACCGTGCTGGACTGGCGAAGCAGCACCCAACGACGGAGCAGAACCTTGACGCCGTGCGCGATGCCGTGCGTGAACAATACGAGCAGGAACGCGCCGAGGAGAGCAGCCGGACGCCGGAGCCGCCGAGTGCCGCGCCAGAGCGCGAACCGGACGCCCCGGAGGCTTAAACCGGCAATTCAGCTTGGTTGCCTTTCAGGTGGTAGGTCCGCACGAAGGCGAGGCGATCCCCGTTGAACATGAAACGGATGTTGATGAAAAATACCCCGTCGCTCGTGCTCCGGTAGAGAAATTCCTTTTCCAGCAATTCGCGCAGCCCGCGCCGGAACGTGCGCTTGTTCAAGCCGCAGTCTTGCGCGAGGTATTGGCTCAATTCGATTTTGTCATGGCCGGGATTTTCCCGCATCTGGTGATAAACCAGTTCAAAAATTTGCATCCCGGATTTTGACAGGCAGCAGGCTTGCTTGATGCCGTCCAGAAACAGTTTCACAAAGCGGCTGGCGTCCACTTCCTCCTGCCACCAGAACCCGACGCCGCCGATGCCTTTGATCTCGCCCGTCGAATTGTCCACAATCACCGACGCCTTGCCGCCCGGCACTTCAAACCGCTTGTGCCGGGTCGCCAGTCCGTTCGACGGCGGGATGCTCGGATTGACGCGATAAACCGGCAGCCCGCGTTTCGTGGTGACGAGATTTCCTTGAGTGTGTTCGGCCATTTTTACCTCCTGATTTTGGTCGTGAACGACTCGCACCCTGTCACAGTTTGACCAAAATCGCAACGGGTTTTTGGCCGTCGAAAACCCGAAACTGTCCGTTCCCGGCCAGAATGTGTCCGTCCCGGTTCTGAAAAATCAAAGGCTTAACGCATTCCTCTTTCTTATACTAAAAAGGAGCCTGCCCACGACCACCACCACGGCCACCAACCACCCGCCGAGCGCGTTTCAAAAGCGCAAGCGATGGCGGGTGGTTGCCTCACCGACACCCTTGAGAACAGTTTTTCAAGATTCAAAAACTCAAAAAGCCGAAACCCGCCTTGCAACCTACGGCGCTCTTTTTAAGGCGCGGTTGCAAGGCGGGGTGCTGGCGCACGGCCAACATCCAGAAAGAAAGTTTTCAGAAATGAAACTATCGGTGCGGCTTCGCCGCCCGCATTAGCTCGTCAGGGAGAAGAAAATGTTTTGTCTGCCGGGAGGGTAGCCGCCACCGGCCCAGACCCATCCAGAATCAAAACTATGGGCCAGCGGCAGCGTGCCACTACAAGCTCACCGTTCCGGTGTGTGCCGCCGGTTGCGCATTGTCCTGGACAACGACCTCGATGGACTCGATCAGCGGGGCTTGCGCATCCGCCGGTTTCGGCCACAGGTTGCGGTCATACTCTTGGATGAAATCCGCCGTCCCCGCCAGCAACGCCATGATGACCGGCTGCAAATTTTTACCCGTCACCTTCACGCCGAGAACCGTATAGACCAGCACGAAGTTCGTGCCGTGGTTGCCATCGTAAATGATGTCCAACAGGTAGCCGTAGCCCGGCGCGTGCGTCGGCTTGTTGGCGCGTTTGATCTTCAAACGCTCCACGCGGTCTTTCGCCGCGAAAGCAACGTAGCCGCCGCCGTCCGGTGCTGTTGACGACGGCGAAGAATCCGCCGTCCGTCTCCGAAAATTTGCCAGTGGGTCATTCATAAATTTTTCCTTTCTGTTTTAGCGTTCCATTCCCGGCCCGTCCTTTTCATGGTGCTGCGCACGGGACGAGAGCAGCTTGTTCCAAACGTCCTGCGCTGCGCGCATTGCCCGCTCGCGGACTTGCGCCATGAACGTCACCGGATGCTGCCACCAGCGCGAACCGACGCCGCGCTGTTGCACCTGTTGCACTTCGCCCCCCTGCCGGATGGACTTGAAGAACGGGAGAGCTTCGTTTGAAATTGTGACCTGCCGGACGGCCTTGCAACGCTCCGGGTCCGGTTCCGTCCCTTTGCGTTGCATGGCCGTCGCCGCGACGCCGATTTTCGGCTGCGGCTCGCGGTCAATTCCTTGCGCCTTGAGCGTGCGGTGATCCACCCGCTCCGGGCGACCGGCTTTTTCCAAAGCTGAATTGACCGCTTCCGCCCAGGTCTCGCGTTGATGACACAGCAAACTTTTCTCATTCCACTCTCGCGGCTTTTTGGCCGAGAAATTGTCGCCCTCCAATTTCCGCATCGTGCATAAAATGTGAACGTGTGGATTGGTGCCGCTCGCGGGATGATGCAGGGAGATTTCGGCGACCATGCCGTGTGTGACCAGCTCCTTTTTCGCCCAATCCACCGCCGTCTGAAATTGCTCGTCGGCGGACAGCTCTGGCGGGACGGCCAGAATGAACTCGCGTGCGAGTTGTGCGTCCACCCGTTTTTCGCTCCGCTCGACGGTGTTCCAAAGCTGGTTGGAATCCTGCGCCCAAGCGGGCGCATTTTCCGGTGCGAAAATCGCCGATTCAATGACGCCCCTGGCACGCCGGGCGTAGTCGAAAGTTTTCTCCCGAATTTCGTCGCGGAGTTTCGTGCCTGCACGATAGGCAGCAGCCGCGATGACCGAGCGGTCACATTTCGCGCGACTGAAAATTTTCGCCTCTAGCCTGAAAAATGCCATGCCCTACCAGTCGCCATCCGCCCCCCTAAACCGAACACGATTTCTGGCATTATAGCACAGGCAGCCGCAGCTTGTCTTGGGGGACGTGGCGGGGGCACGGGGCAAGCCCGGAAAAACAGCCCGGTGGAAAAAAAGGGGGAATGGCGAGGTTATACATCGCGCAAAAAAAAATTGCGCGACGTCACCTCGCCAGAGGGGGCTGACGGCCCCCTTGGATCCCCCGTTTCAAGGGCGTGCCGCCCTTAAAATTCCCTGCCCAAAGGCTGTCCGCCTCTGGACACCGACGAGGGGGCGTGCCTGCCCCTCGACCCAGCCCAACCGTGCGCCGGTTGGATGCGCGGCAAAGGTTGCCACCCTTGCATCCGGCCACCGGGAATCGTGCCGTCCCCGTTCCCCTTGCTTGCTACCCCGCCCGGCCATTCGAGGCGCGGGCGGGCCAGTGGGAAAAATGGAATTTTTCCAATTTGCCTTGCCGGGTTTGCCGGTCACGGCATACCCTTTTTTGCATGGCCTATGGCGATGATGATTTGCCGGAGTTCCACCCCCAAACCGTCATCCGGGATTGGGGTCAAGGCGAAGCCTTCCACTTATCCGACGCCCTGACGGGGGTGTGTTGCTTTGGCGCAACCGGCAGTGGAAAAACTTCCGGCCCGGCCAAGCACCTGGCCTACGGCTACCTCGCCTCCGGTTTCGGCGGACTCGTCTTGTGTGCCAAAAAAGAGGAACGCCGGCAGTGGCAAAAATGGGCTGCCGAATGTCACCGCACCGATGATTTAATCATCGTAAATGCCAGCGGTGGAAACCGCTTCAATTTCATGGATTGGGAGGCCAGCCGACCCGGTGAAGGCGGCGGCTTTACCCTCAACATCGTCGCCTTGCTGGATGAAATCGCCAAGGCGGTTTCAGGCGGGGCGGGCAAAACCGGCGGCGACCAAAAGTTTTGGGAGGACGCCTTGCACAATCTCCTTTCCAATCTGGTTGACCTGCCCGTGCTGGCGGGACTGGAAGTGTCCCTGCCGATGCTGCGTTCCATTGTCAGCAGCGCGGCCATCAGCCCGGCCCAAGCCGCCGATCCCCAATGGCGGGAAAAAAGTGTGTGTGGGCGAATGTTGCAGGAGGCGGACAAGGCCACCCAAAAAGCTGACCCCGAAATCCGTGCCGATTTCGAGGAATGCTTCACCTACTGGACGCTCGATTTTCCCGCGCTTGCCGACAAAACCCGCAGTTCCATCCTGCTTAATTTTGCCGTCTTGATCCGTCCGCTCGTCACCCGCCCGTTGCGAAAACTCTTTTCGTCGGATACCAACGTCAAACCCGAAGACACGTTCAACGGAAAAATCATCATCGTGGATTTGCCGGTGCAGGATTTCAAACTCGTTGGCCGGGTGGCCAGTCTCGCCTGGAAATACTGTTTTCAGGTCGCCGTCTTGCGACGGACACCACCGACGAAACCGGACACCTATTTGCGTCCGGTTTTTCTGTGGGCAGACGAGGCCCACAACTTTGTCTCGGAATTTGACAGTGAATATCAGGCCGTCGCCCGTTCCGCTGGCGGATGCACCGTTTATCTCACGCAGAACCGTGAAAGCTACAAGCGTGTTTTGGGCAACGACGATGCTGTGGATTCTTTGCTCGGAAATTTGCAGGCCAAATTTTTCTGCCAGAATTCCGGCGACACGAACGAATGGGCGGCCAAGCTTTTAGGCGAGCGCTATCTGAACATTACCAGCACTAATGTAGGCCGGTCAGATTCAAGCGCCGACAATCAAAGCGCATCGTCCGGCGTCACCCGCAGCGAACAACGCCGTTATTTTGTCGAGCCATCCCGGTTCACGATTTTGAAGCGCGGCGGCGTCCATCACGGTTTCCAAGTGGAAGCAATCGTTTACAACGGCGGACACCGTTTCCCGACCGGCGCACCTGGCAGGGAGGAATTGCTGCCCTACAAGCTCATCACGTTCAATCAGCGTTGAATCTGTCACGGCCATGTCATCGAATGTATTTACTGTCCAAGAGGAAATAGAAAATCCCACACCTAAACATCACCATGTAGTGATTCTTGGGGCTGGAGCGAGCCTAGCCGCATTTCCGAACGGTGATCGAAACGGTCAGAAGCTTCCAGTCATAAAGAATTTTGTTGATGTAGTCGGGCTAACTGAACTTCTCTCTTCCAATGGTATCAACCCACCGCATGAAGATTTTGAAGGTATTTACTCCGACATTGCAGTTGATGCAAGCAAGACGGCACTTCGGAATGAGATTGAACAGCGTGTTTATGATTATTTTTCCTCATTGAGGCTTCCAGATACTCCAACTTTGTATGATCATTTAATTCTCAGCCTGCGCCCCAAGGATATAATTGCCACATTTAATTGGGACCCGTTTCTTTGGAATGCTGCTGCACGCAATCGCCATTTTTGCACGCCACCAGATTTATTGTTTCTGCATGGGAACGTTGCAATTGGCCACTGTCCAGATTGCAAGATCGTCCTTTGCCGTGGCCATGATTGCCCCCAATGTGGGCACACCCTCGTAGCATCGCCACTGCTTTACCCGGTCAAACAAAAGAATTATCAATCAGACCCTGCAATCGCAGCTCATTGGCGCACGCTTGCGTCCGCCCTCAGATCAGCCTGGACAATAACTTTCTTCGGTTACGGCGCACCCAAAACTGATGTTGAGGCAATTGAACTCTTAAAGAATGCGTGGGGAAATCCAGAAAAGCGCCTGCTCGAAGAAACCGAAATCATTGACATCCGCCCGAAGGACGACCTTACAGCCACTTGGAATCCCTTTATTCATTCTCACCACTATGGGATTCACGGATCGTTCTATGACTCCAACATTGCCAAACACCCCCGACGCAGTTGCGAAGCGTTGTGGGAACGTGTGGCGCAAGCGCGATTCGTGGAAGGGGGTGTCGATTTCCCAAAAAACACGAGCTTTGAATCCCTGCATAACTGGCTAGCGCCAAGAATAGCAGCAGAGCATAGGACTTAGTTCTGAATTGTATATGTTCCAGAATAAATCCACTCTTTGCCTAGCGCTTCCACGTCTATAAAGCCATTACTCTTTTCCCATATCGTTGCGTCTGGTAATGGCATCGCTTCACCGTTGAAGTCGTCAATAATGATTAGTTTCGCCTTGTCGGGGGTGCCGAATCCAAACATCGGATTTTTGTGCTTGCGAGGTGTTCTTAACATTACGGCATAATGTCCAGAGTAGTCGTAAGTTTTTCCGTTTATTTGAAACTGTAGTGCATCTGGTTTCATGCTAATCACATTATCTGACGGAACGCAAAAATTTGTTGTTCCTAAAAAGCTATCCATAAAAGCGATGCCGTTGATCTGTGGTTGGTCTGGCGCTTGAACCGAAACATTGTCAGGGCTAAATCCTTGCGGTTGAGGAGATGCTACTGGAAGTGGAAGTGGACTAAATATTGTGGGCTGCTGTGTGGGAACTGGATTCGCATTGATTTCTAGGGGTTGTTGTTCCGTTGCGAAATTAGTCGCAGTAAGGTATCTCGCTTTCAGCTTAACATCCACGATGTTCCAGTTGGCAACCTTGCCGTCTTGAAACATCACCATGGACATTCCATACGTCAAATAGTTATCATTGAATGTCGTTGGTTCTCCTTCGATTGCTAGAACATCGTCCCTTGTTGAGCCGACAGTGAAATAATCTTTGGGGACTAAATTAGTCGCAGTAAGGTATCTCGCCTTCAGCTTAACATCCACGTTGTTCCAGTTGGCAACCTTGCCGTCTTGAAACATCACCATGGACATTCCATACGTCAAATAATTATCATTGAATGTTGTTGGTTCACCTTCGATTGCTAGAACATCGTCCCTTGTTGAGCCGACAGTGAAATAATCTTTGGGGATTAAATTAGTCGCAGTAAGGTATCTCGCTTTCAGCTTAACATCCACGTTGTTCCAGTTGGCAACCTTGCCGTCCCGAAACATCACCATGGACATTCCATACGTCAAATAGTTATCATTGAATGTCGTTGGTTCACCTTGGATAGCTAAAACTTCGTCTCTTGTTGAGCCGACAGTAAAGTAATTGTGCCCGATGGCCGTCTGTGGCGTCCCGGTATCGGCTTTCGATGGATTCGTTTGGAGTGGAATTGATTCATTTGTTAGGTCCGCTTGCTGATTCAAAAATGTTGTGGAGGTGATAGATTTTAAGCCGTTGTCCTCTGCATTATCTTTCCGTGGAACAAAAGAAGCTATTCGTTTTTGAGCCGCGGCAATTTCCTCATGTGATAGATGCGAAGCTAAAATGTTGCGAGATTGAGAAGCATCAACATCGCCTTGAGTGGCGGAAAGGCTAAACCAGATATATGCCTCAGTGTTGTTTTGCGCTACACCTTTTCCATAGTAATAATATACACCAAGATTGTATTGAGCTTCGGAATCATTCTGGTTAGCGGCTTTGCGAAACCATTTGGCCGCTTCTGCCGCATCTACCCCCACACCTTGGCCATTGGCGTAGCAAATGCCAAGATTGCATTGAGCAAGTGCATTATTTTGCTCTGCGGCCAGACGATACCACTTCACCGCCTCCACCGCATCCTGGGCTACACCTTGGCCATTGGCGTAGCAGACAGCCAAGTTGTATTGCGCCAAAGCGTAATTTTGCTCCGCACCTTTTCGATATAATTTTACCGCTTCAACTCGATCCTCTGCCACTCCAACCCCATGTTCATAATGAGCACCAAGATTGCATTGAGCATACGCTAAATTCTGGTCTGCGGCTTTGCTATACCATTTCACTGCTTTCAACGAGTCCTTTCCAACTCCTTGCCCATTGTCGTAGCAAACGCCTAAATTATATTGTGCAATGGCCAAATTCTGATCTGCGGCTTTGCGAAACCAGATTGCGGCTTCTTCTTCGTCCTTTGCCACCCCTACACCATCGCGGTAACCGACCCCCAAATTATATTGAGCAACGGCCAAATTCTGGTTTGCGGCTTTAAGATACCACTTCACCGCTTCCGCGTTATCTTTTGCTACGCCCAAGCCATTGGCACAACATGTGCCCATGCCGTATTGAGCCGGGGCGAAACTTTGTTCAGCGGCTTTGCTAAACCATTTCAAGGCCTCGGCAGAATCTTTGGTTGCCCCGCGCAAACCATATTCATAAATTAAAGCCAGAACCGTTTGAGAACGCGCTTCTCCGTTTTCAGCCTTGATTTTGATGCTCTCGATTGAATTGGTATCGATTTGTTGGCCATGCAGCCGGACGCCAGCACAAAAAATGAGCACCATAAAACTTGCCACGCACCACGTCATTTTCATGCTCACAGAATAGTGTTTTTGATTCCGGTGGCAAGAAAGCGCTGATGGTATAAATTTCCGGTGCGTTTTGTTTCCGATCAGTCTGGCGTCTGCCGGATGATTTTGCCAGCCACGCCAACGCGGACGTTCTGATTGGCATGGTGAAGTCCCCGCCAGCCCGCGCAATCAGAAAATCGGTTCCCCCCAGGGGTCTCCCCCAATTTTCCGCCTTGCCCGGTTCGCTCCGCTCCGGCTAAAAGGGACTTCCCGCTTTGTGCCATCAGGCCGCGATTGGCGCAGCCTGAAATCCAAAAAAGGAGACTTCACATGACTGATTCAAACGAAACCAAAACCGTCACTTCCAGGACACCCAGCCACTTCGCCTACAATGTTCGCAACCGCGAAGGCGGCGACAACTACTGGATTCGCATCGGCAGCGCGTGGGCACACGCCGACGGCAACGGGTTCAACATCCAGCTTGAAACCGTCCCGCTGGACGGACGCATCGCTCTCCGCGTCGCTTCCGATAAAGCCAAATAACCAACTTTGGCATTCACGCATCTTGGGTGGGCTTCACAGCCCACCCATTTTTTCAGAACCCTGCGCCGCAACCAAAAACAAGCCTGCCATTCCAATTCGGCTCGATTTGCTGCCTTGCGACCGAGGCGCAGTGCGCGGTATCATTCGACACATGGCCTGGCACGTCCATGAATCGAGACGCTGAAAACTACGACCAACCTGAGAAAAAACAAGCCCGATGGCTGGCGCTTTGTCATGCCGTTGAGTCGCTGACCACGTATCGGGAAAGCAGCCCGGTCGTGACCCTCGACCATTTTCGGCGCGGTATGAATTACGTATGCGATTCCCTCGAAAAAACCAACAAGGCTGGTTACACCTGTTTTCCAGTGCCGCATGAGCAAGTGAAGGACAAATCAAAGGGTTTTGAGGAATTGCACGCATCGCGCGTCGGGAAAAAACAAGCTGGCGAATTGCAAGTGCTCTTTCTCTGTGGGCCAGAGCCGATGAATGACCTCGAAGTCATGCTGGAGCTTGGGATCAGGCCGGAGAATGTTTGGGCAGTGGAATCAGACAAGGAAGTTTTCAAGCAGGCGGTGGAGAGTTTGTTCGCCAGCGGTTATGGCATCAAACTCTATCGAGGCAGCCTCCAGCAGTTTTTTGAAATTGTGCCTCAGCAGTTCGATATCGTCTATTTCGACGCCTGCGGCACGTTACCAAGTCCGAAGCCGCGCACGCTTGACGTGCTGCGGCAGCTTTTCGAGCGCCAGCGGCTTACGCCACTGAGCGTCCTGATTACCAACTTTTCGCAAGCAAACCAGGACGGACAGAGTTTGGATTTATGGTCGAAACGTCTCGGTTCGTGGTTCTTCACCCGTGATGGTTGGGAGGATTTTGAGAATGATTATTGGCAGCACGTCGCAAAAAACCTCGACGATTATTACAGCAATTTCGTCAGCCGGTTTGTCATCGAATTCGCTGGATTGCTTATGCCTTGGTGGCGAGTTTCGGCTTTGGATGGAGCACGGCGCGAGTATTTTGCCACGGCGTTTTCTGACCAAATCAATCTCGCGCCGTTTCATGAGGAAAGACTAAAACTTGAGGCGCCCACAGAGGCGATATTTTTGCAGGATTCTTTCCCAGCATATCGCCGAGTGTTGCAAATGGTGCAGGAGAATCTTCCGAAGGACGACCCGTTGCGAAAAGTGTTCTGCGAAGATGCTCTAAACAAGGTGAAGCTTTCCGATGCAGTGTGGCTGGCTTACGCGCTCAGGAATTGCGGTGATTCAGGATTCAGTGCTACCGCGGATTTGAACAAGAAACTGTGTAGCGCCGACGCGTTTGAGGCGTTGAATTCTTTCCACTGGGTGGACCAGGAATTGACAATTTTTTGCGATGAACCATGTCCGCACTTGCTCGCTGATTTGCTGCTCGGACTTTACGGGTTTCCTTATCATTGCAATGTGTCCAAGCAGCGTCGCTGGACCTACGTTGCATCGGGCAAGGTCACACCGATGTATCTGGATGTTTTCGTTTTCGATCAGGCCCGTTATTTCTACGACCTCGTTCCCACATTGCCGCTTTTGGTGGATCGGTTGAGGTTTCCTGACCAATGGATTCTGCGCGTTTGCATGGACAGCATTTTTCGACATACAGCTCACGTCTGCGGTGAATGGTTCTATGCCAGCACTCTCGCAGAAATGGGAGTGCCTGGCTTCGACTTCCACGATTTGCCCGAACGGGAGACGGTCAAAGGCGAAGGTTCGGGAGCAATCTAAAAATATGTCACCGAAAAGAATATCAACCGGGGAAAAACAATTCCAGTTACTGGCTAACCAATTGGCGAGAGCAAACACGCATTATCATTTCGCCGAAGAACTTCACGAGAATCGTCAAACACTTGGTTGGGCAAAAGATTTCTGGGAATATACTTTGACCGCCCATTGTAGCATCGCCTTCCTCGACCTTTGTCGAGTTTACGATTACCACAAAGATGGTCTTAACCTTATTAATTGCCTCCAATCAATTGACAAAAGCACTTTAGACACGGCCAACAAGAATCAATTGAGCTTCTATGTATCCGTGTGTAGTTCAAAAAGTCACAACCGTTTGGTTAACAGTTTGCGAAAGTGGCGACATGAAATTGTCGCACATTACAATTTTGAAATAGCTCATGACCGTGACGGATTTGATAAAAACAACCCGGATGAACCGGAAGAAATAATTCATTCTCTCATTGAGATGGGGTTCAAAATACTTGAGTGGTGCAGTGGCCTCCAAGGCAAGTCTATTATTTATCAAAAATTTGCTCCCGGTAAAGACGATTGCGAAAAAGTTTTTAAGCGTTTGCTTTGACAAATATAAATGAGCCAGCTATTTTACCCCTAAACCTTCCAACCTACTAGACACTAATGAAATCCGTTCTGACATTTTTCTCACTCATCGGCATCATTTTCCTATCTGGATGCGCTTCTAAACCGCAAAATGGCTGCCCTTCTAATAAAATATGGTATCAGCCCGGAGTAAGCGCAGAGCAAACAAGGCGTGACTTAGCGGACTGCCAATACCAAGCATTGCTCCATGAACGATCCACATCCATTCAAGCGGATACTGTCGGACAAGCGATTCTTTTGGGGATGGTGGCTTCGTCGGCGGAAAATAATAGGAAGAACGAGATGATTCAGGCTTGTATGGCGGCAAAAGGGTATTCGCTAGTAAATACAAATTCGCCTTTGTTGAATTTGGTCCCCGTTGCAAACATGACAGCGGAGCAGAAAAAAAGTGCAATTGAAAAGAGTTACAAGGCGAAAGCAGAAAGTGGGGATGCAGATGCTCAATACCAACTGGGAAGCTGTTACTACACTGGCGACTTTGGTTTTACGAAGGATTTCACAGAGGCAATAAAGTGGTATCAGAAAGCCGCCGACCAAAATTATCCTAACATTCAATTTCCGTTAGCTTCTGCTTTCGCCCAGCGTGGTAGGCTGGAACAACAAAACGGCGACTTGGACGGGGCATTAGCTGACTTCAATAAAGCCATTGAAATAAAGCCTGATTTTACCGAAGCATATGCTATTCGCGGCTATGTAAAACAATGCAAAGGTGATTTAGATGGGGCTTTTACCGATTACAATAAGGTTATTGAAATGAATCCGAAATTTGCGCTTGTGTATTCCATGAGGGGTTTGGTCAATTACAATTTACACAAATACACCGATGCTCTGTCTGATTTTCGCAAGTCCTGTGAAATGAATGTAGATGCCAAAAGCCAAGACTATTCCCATTGCTATATATGGTTTATTCGTGCGCGCTTGGGTGAAAAAGATGCTGCAACCAGGGACTTACAAACATATATGGATAATCGTAAAAGTGGAACACTAGATGATTGGCCGACAAAAGTTGTCCGGCTTCTTACAGGACAATTAACGGAACCAGAATTTTTCACAGCGGCCAAAAATACTGATAATCAAAAAGACAAAGAGCAGCTCTGCGAAGCATACTTTTACGCTGGCTCAAAGCGACTTACAGAGGGCGACAAAACTACCGCCACCGATTACTTCGAGAAATGTCTGGCGACGGAATGTAAAGAATCTGATGAATATAACAGCGCAGCAGTAGAGTTAAAGTCTTTGGGAACGCTACAGTAAAATCCCCCATTGCGCTAGATTTCATTCTGCATTTTTGATTTTGCCTTCGCGTCACGGCATGGGCAGTTCATGTGGTTCAGCCGCCATTTGCGTTTCCCCCCAACCGTTCAAGAAGCACCAGCTTGCCGCTCGCTTTTAGCGTGGCAGGCCACCGCGCAACTGGTGCCCCGTGTCCGGTTCCCATTTCAGTCTAACCTTTGGCTGTCCGCGCTCCGCCGTGCGCCTTTGAGCTTGCCCGTTCACCCTGCAAGCCACGGCTCCCCGCTTCGCACCGCCAGCCAAAAGTCAGAATAACGCGCCCCCGCGCCCCGGTTGATGCAGCGGCAGACTGCGACTTTGGCTACGGCTGCCTTCGCTCAAAATTGCAGACTGCCGACGGGAAATTGCCTGACTCCGCCAATTCCCGCCGTTTCCACTCCGCTCCATTGCAGCGCCGCCAGCGATCCGCTCCGCTGGCTCGCGCTTTCATTCCGCTTCATTCCACGTCTGGAATTGTGGAGACAGGCCGGAGGATTCTCACCTGTCATGCCTCATGCGGATGCCATGAGCCACGCCAGTTTCGCCCGCTATGCGGAAATGGTTTGGAAACAATCTCTGCGAGGCTAGAGGATTTTGGTCAGTGTTTTTGACATGGCGCGTTTTTTTAAGGGGGACGCCGCCGAGGTCTCACCGTATGCCGCTTGCTGCTACGCCATCTTTTTCAAACTTCTGATTCCCGCTATCGCGAGGCGTTTTATTTCCGGCGACGAAGAGCATGGGGACACGCCAGCGAACCGGCTATCAGGTAACGCCGAAACTTTCGCTGTCATGCCCCATGCACGCCGGAAATAAAACTGATTTGGTTCAAAAAATGTCTCCGCTGGGGGTGAAGCAAGCGGCATACGGCGAGACACGAGCGGCGATTATCAAAAAAAAGCTTATGAAAAACAAAATTAAGAGTGAAGCAGCAGCACCAGCAAACGCCGATCAGCTATCATCAAATAAACCGGACAGCCGGGCAAACATTGATTTCACCCGCAGAAATGCGAACCGAAATTTGAACACGGAAAAGCTTTTGGCTTTGCTCCGCAGGGAAACGCCGAAGTTTTTTGAACTTGCGGAAGTGGTTGGCAAATGGGTTTGGATTCAGTTTGACGGCAAGCAGCCCGTCACCGTTACCGCTGTTTTGTCAGAGCTTGGCTTTCATTGGAACAACAAACGCCAGTCTTGGCAGCACCCTTGCGGCTTGTTTCGTGACCGTTCAGTGAGCTTTGACCCCCGCAGGAAATACGGCAGCTATTTCGCCGCCGACCAGAAACCCGCTTGAAAGGAAAATTGCCATGAATACCACCGCATTTTTTCCGGGTTTTGAACCGCTGGTGAAACCGTTCAAATTCGCCGCCAGCCCGTATGAATACAAAGTCACCGCATTGCGCGAGTGTCCGACCCCGGACGCCATGCAGCATTGCGAGACACCCGACAAAGCCGCCGATTATTGGCGATTGCACATCGCCACGCACCAGCACTTTAACCCGGATTGTGAATGTTTGGCCGTCTTGCTTTTGAACACGCGCCGCAAAGTCAAAGGGCATCACATTGTTTCAATTGGCACTATGGACACAATTTTGGTGCATCCCCGCGAAGTGTTCCGGCTCGCCGTCGTGACCGCCGCCAGTGCCTTGATTGTCATGCACAACCACCCAAGCGGCGAAAGCACCCCGTCAGAGGCAGACATCAAAGTGACCCGCGATTTAATCCGCGCCGGTCAGCTTTTGAAAATGGAATTGCTTGACCATGTGATTATCGGCAACGGCAATTTTTCATCGCTTCGCGCTCTTGGTTATTTTTACGCCTAATCCCCGATGAACACGAACCAGAACGAATCGCCTTTTGGCGAAGTCATTTACGCCTACACCCGCAAACAAGCCATTGCCGACGGCGTGCAAGTCGAAGTCACGAAAACCGCACAGGAAGCCGGAATCCGCTTTCCGGTTTTTATCACCCGCACCGCGTTTGACGCTTATGTGACCGTGCCCCCGGACGCGACCGGGCAGGATGAAGCCGGACGGCTTTGGGATGTTGTCTGGATGTTGCGCTTTGCCATCCGCAAGGCGCAACCCGGACAGGCTCGCTTGCCGTTTGCGCTCTATGTCCGCAACGACAACCGCGCCCCGCGCCTTGTCAAACTGGTTGCCATGTGCGGCCCCCTCGACATGGACGACCCGCAACCCGCCATAACGGTAATGATGCCGGACGAGGATTGACCGCCCGCACACCACGCGCCCGGCTGAACTGGAAACGGTTCAGTCGGTTTTTGCTATGTTAGGGACTCCGCTGCCGTCCCCAAACCCCGCCGCCAGAGGCACGGCCTCTGGACACGTTCGCACGCTGCGCTGGCTTTAACGCTTCGCGCCCTTTCCGACAGGGCGGAAAGGAGATGGTTTGGTTGATAATTGCCGCCCGTCGCGGCGGCGGAGAGCGACAGAAGAACGGTCCATCATCAAATCGCGCGTTTCGCGCATCCTTGATTGACACCCTAAAAGTCGTCTTAAAATTTCCACTGGAGTTTTCACACCCCTACCGCATTTCCTTTGCCCTTTTTGGATTCCTGTTGGGGCGAATAATCAATTAGCTGCTCGGCGATCAGAGGCCAAACGGATGAAAAAAACGTCAAGGCTTTGACCGTGGAATCATACATATTCTCCGCTTTTTTTCGTTCGGCGACGATTTCGGCGATCCGTGCTTCCGGGGCGTCACTTTCCAAGCAATGAAATTCAAAAATGTCGTTTTGACACGCCTCTTGAATGCTGGCGAGGGCGGTTGACAAGTCTTGCGCCACATCCAGCAGCCGAACGTGCATGGCAGGAATTTTACCCTGCTTGATTTGTTCCAATGCTCCTTTGATGGCGCTCCAGTTCGTTAAAACTGAATGCGCTGTTGATCCCATTGCGCCGGCAAGCGGCGTCCAGTCAACTGCGCCAATTTTCTCCAAAATCTCCCCGGCCACAACCCTTGGATTTCTCCTGATGTCAAATGCCATGCGGTCTCCGGTGTTCCAATTAAAATGAAGCCCAGGAATCAAAATAGCAGAAATCCGTTAACGAATGGTTAACGTCCACTGTCAGTCGGACTGTCAGTGAAAATGCCAGCGCAAGGGCTGAAAAGTAGTGAAAAATAGTGGCGAGGAATGACGAATTTACCTTGATTTTACAGGGGTTTCTGCTATTTTATTGAGGTTCTGAACGGTGTTTACAGACTGTGTCCATCTGTGGTTAATTAGATTTTCGTCATTAGGATTTCGTCATTCGTCATTGGCCACCCATGCGAACGTCACCGGCCCCCCAAAATACCCTATTGCCTTTTCGCCCAATCAGGACGACAGATGGGGGTGACCTTTGCTAATCGCCAGGATGCCGGACGCAGACTGGCCTGCCGCCTGCGGGAATTGGCGGTGGAGGTCGATCTGGTGGCCGGCCTGCCGCGCGGCGGAGTCGTCGTGGCGGCGGAAGTGGCGGCGGCGCTGCGGTGCCCGCTGGCAGTGATTGTTGTGCGCAAAATCGGCCACCCCTGGTACCGGGAATACGCCGTGGGCGCGCTGGCGGAGGCGGACGTCGTGATCCTGGACCGCGATCTCATTGCGGCCGCCGAACCCACCGCCGCCGAATTTGGCCAAGTGATCACCGAGGAAAAACAGCGGCTGCGCGACTATTGCCAGATCTTCACACCCTTCACCCACCAGAACTTTGCCGGCCTCAGGGTGCTCGTGGTGGATGACGGGCTGGCCACCGGGGCCACCGCCGAAGCCGCCGTTTGCGCCGCCCGCAGGAAACGCGCGCGCCAGATCACGCTGGCCGTCCCCGTGGCCTCCACCAGCGCCTGCGAACGCCTGGAGCGGGTGACCGACCGCGTCATCACCCTCCTGACCGATCCCGACTTCGCCACCGTCGGCCAATACTATGAACACTTTGATCAGACCGGGGACGCGGAAGTGCTCGCCCTGCTGCACCCGCCCGCCGGGCATCCGCAACCCGTGGGAGCAGCAAGCCAGCAACCCAAGTGCGGTTAACCCGAAATCGGAAGTGGGCAATGAGATCGAACGGACCTGCCGCGCGCCCAGCGCGGTAGGGCGCGTCACTCCGTGCGCGCCGCGCCTGCCACCAGCGCGTGCAAATTTGTCCCGAGGTTGTATTGCCAAACCATTGCCGATCAGGGTATGCCTCAAATTTTCCGCCCGGACTTCGACGTTCGGGGTTAATTGAGTAATCGATCTTTCGGTTAACCTGGAATCACCTTTATTCCCCGGCTCCCAGCTTCTACCCTTGCGCGGGGTTCGGAACCAACGACACCCCTTGAAAACGTCATGCCCGAACTGCCTGAAGTCGAAATTCTCGTGCGCCATCTGCGACCACTGCTCGCGGGCCGGACCATCCGGGAAGTCCATGTCCAGCGTCCCGCCGTGTTGGACCCCACCACCGCACCCCGCTTCAAAATGGCGCTGCGCGGAGCCACCTTCCTCGGCGTGACCCGGCGCGGAAAATACCTGCTGTTTGAAATGCGCGCTCCCGGCTCACCCCGCCGGTTCATGCTCCTGGGGCATCTGGGCATGACCGGCCGGATGTACCTGGCGCGAAAATCCGAACCCTGGCCCAAACACGCCGCCGTGGTCTTGGAACTGGGGGCGAACCAATTCATTTACGACGACCCGCGCTATTTCGGCCGCCTCACCCTGGACGCCAGCCCCGTGGCTAAACTCGGCCCCGAGCCGCTGACCGCGCAATTCACGCCCGGCCTGCTGGCGCGGGAATTAAAGCGCTCGCGCCAGCCCGTCAAAGTGAAACTGCTCGACCAGTCGCTCGTGGCGGGCATCGGCAACATTTACGCGAGCGAAGCCCTGTTTCGCGCGGGCCTTTCCCCCCGCCGGGCCGCCAACCGCCTGTCGGCCCCCCAGGTGGAAAAACTGTGGCAGGCCATTCGCAAGGTGTTGACGGAGGCCATTGACTGCGGCAGCACGATCCCCCTGAACTTTCAGCCGCATCGATCCAACGGCCTGTTTTATTATGGCAGCACCCAGGGCGGATTCTACACGGAACGCCTGCGGGTGTATGACCGGGCGGCCCAGCCTTGCGGGCGATGCCAGACCCCGCTCAAACGCATGATTCAAGCGGCGCGCAGCACTTTTTATTGTCCGCATTGCCAAAAAAAGTGACAATTGGATTTGACGAATCCCGCAAAGGTTTGTAGATTGCGCGCCCATTTGCGATCCAGAGTAGCTCAATGGTAGAGCACGCGGCTGTTAACCGTGTGGTTGTAGGTTCGAGCCCTACCTCTGGAGCCAATGTTGAAACCTTTGGTTTTCAAGGTTTTTTCAAGGCGGGTAGGCAGATTGAAGGCGAATGTCAGCAGAATGTTCAGCAAAAACGGGTTTTTGCGCTTACACCGCAACAATTCAATCTGACGGTCTTTGACTCGCCTCCTGCTTTTTAACGGGAATTCGCAAGTTTTTCGTATGCTGATTTACATGACACAATACATGAAAAAGGCATATCGGATGTTCAAGCGGAAAAATCGCCCAAACTACTTCATTCAAAACAACGCGACACGCGAACAGCGGTGTCTCGGCACCAGTGACCAAGACGAAGCCCAAAGGGTTCTGGACGCGGCAAATCAGGCACGGCAAGCCCCTGCCCTCAATACGTCCGGACCCAAACATGGCAAGGCGAAAATGGCAGGATGCCATGACGGAATTGTGCTCGCACGGAAAAGAAGTCAGTCAAAATCGTTGTGCGAGGGAATTGGTTTGGCCGTTGGTGCCAGAGGCGATGGTGGACCAGGGATAATTGGCGTTGCCCAAAACGGGGGTTGATTGCAAATAGTACAACCCTTGGGTTGTGTCGTTGTCCACGGTAATCAAAAACTGGTTGGTCACCGTGGCGATGGTCAGATATGGCACCCCGCTTTGCTGCTGCTGGCCATCGGGGGAAACCCTGCCACCGGAGATCGCCGGCTTAGCGGGGGTTGCACTGCTGGCCAGTGCCACGGTGGGTGTGATTGTCTGCGTCGAGGACGTTTGTACCTGGCTGATCAGATTCGCCACTTTGGTGGCCTCCGCAGCGCTGACGGCAGTCAACGCGGCGGTAGGCGACAGGCCGGCGGATTGCCGAGGATGCAACAGAATTTCACCAAACGTGGAATCGACGACGAATACGGTCGGAGTGATTGCGTAAATCGGCAGCGAGGGATCAAAGATCGGCCCCGGCAAAGGGGCTTCCAGCCCCCCCCCCGGCAGAATTTCCCAGTACGTTGCCCCATGCCCCGGCAAATTCGCATAGGGGACGGCCGGCAAATTGTCACCCTGAGCCACTACCGCACCCTGGAAGGGTGCCAGCACACTCATTCCAAAAACCGTGCATCGTATTTCACCCCCGATTTTTCCAGAAATCCCACCAACAAGATGGATATGATCGGCCACCCCGCCAATTCCTTGTGATGTGCCGTGCCGCCCAAATATTCGTGCAATCTGGCCCGCCATGAATCCGCGATCCATGGTTTTCGTTCCTTGGTGGCGAAAATGATGTAACGTTCAAATTTTCGCATCAGCCTGTGCTCTGCAGCCATGTAATGCCCTCATTTCCTCCGCAAAAGATGCGACGTCTTTATTGAGGTTGGGTTTCCAAGATTTTGCTTCTACATAGGAATCCCGGTGGCCGAGAACATCAAGAAGGTGGAAAGCCGGGAGAAAAAACGGCTCAAGTCGGAGCAAAAGAAATTGGCGGAAGGTTCGCCGGAAGCAGCAGCCTAGCCCGGATATTTCATAGTGAAACCGGCAAACCATGGCAAACCCTTGTAGCGCAGGCTTCCCAGCCTGCCGTATCGCAGGTTTCCAAACCTGCGTGCCGTGTCTTTTCAACCACGCATTCGAACGTGTTTGCGCCCCTCTTTTCATAGGGTTTTTCGCGACTCTCTCCAAAATAGCTATGAAATATCCGGGCTAACCCGGAACGATTCCGTAAAACAGATTTAAAACCACGGATGGACACAGATGAACACGGATGTAAACGTGATTTTCCAACCGTCCAGAAAGCGCACCGTTGAGTGACCGGCGGAAAACCAAGCTGGAGCGCCCTGCTGACCTTTCTTCATCCGTGTTCATCCGTGTCCATCCGTGGTTAAATTATTCTTTAGCTGCATGGCTACGGCTGAGTGGCTCATAAGCACCCACCTTGTCCCCTTTTATAACCGGGCCTTTTCCGGCACTTCCAAATCCGCACCCCCGGCAACCTTTTCCATCAAACCCGGCGCTTATTTCCGCTGGGGATTGCCGCCCCTTTTTCAAATAACCGGATGGAAAAAAATTTCGCGGTTTGACCCAGCGGGTTTCCCTTGAAAAACGTGTGTTTCTCAACGGGTGCCGTCCTGGCTTCAGAAAGGCAGCCCGTCCAGCGGATGCGGTATGGAAACTGCTTCGCCCATGGAAAATAAATGTGAAACCTATGAAAAAAATATTTCCTTGCCTGGCAGCCACGCTGCCGTTGCTGCTCTCCTCCTGCGCCACCGCCCCTCAACCGCAGGTGTTTCGCAATACGGACAACTCCGCGCTCGTGGCGGTCTCGCTCGATACCGGAACCTGCCAGGTGCTCTCCCCCACCCATGTGGATCGGGAACCCAGCGGCGTGTTGCTGGACCAGGCCAAAAACTTCACCGTCCACAATACGGCCATCATCATCCTCGAAAACTATTCCGAACCCCAGCCGGGCCCGGAATTTCGCGATCGCACCATGGGTTGGTTCATGGGCCTGCGCGGTTTGGGTTACCAGCACATCGTCTTCCTCAAAGGCAACGGAACCACCGATCCCAACGGTCTGCTCAGCCTGGCGGAATACTAAGCCGTATCCATGCAGTAAAAGATTTTTTAACCACAGATGGACACAGATAAACACAGATGAAGAAATGTCAGAACGTCGTTCTGGCCCGGATTTTCGCCGGTCACTAACCCGGATATTTCACGGTGAAACCGGCGAAACCGTGGCAAACCCTTGTAGCGCAGGTTTCCAAACCTGCGTGCCGTGTCGTTTCAACCACGCATTCGAACCTGTTTGCGCCCCTCTTTTCATAGGGTTATTCGCGACTCTTGCCAAAATGGCTATGAAATATCCGGGCTAAATGATGCGCTTTACGTGGTGCTTGAATACCACGTTTTTTATCCGTGTCCATCTGTAAATGTTCGTGTGATTTACTTAAATAAGATTATCGCGCCTTTTACCAATGATTGCAAGCATTATTTGTGTTTTTTTGATTTTTTGTTTACGGCTCGATTGCCGCCGCGACCCACGAAAAGCCGGTTTTTGGCGTTAATTACTAACCCTTGCGTTATGGTTTATTGCCCGCCTTGCTTGGCCGTCCTTCTGGCAGCCTACCCTCGCGCCGAAACCGCTCGGCTTCCTCTCGTTCAATCACCAAGTCACGCCCAAGCTTTTTTGCCTTGAGCCGCTTTGCCAAAATATATTGGCGCACCCGCGATTGAGAAATGCCGAGCATCCGCGCGACCTCGATTGTGGTCAGCGGATCAATACTCGAAAAATTTATCCGAATCCGCCCCGGTTGTGGAGCGAATTTCTTTCGCTAATATACCATAACGCTAGAGTTATATTTGTTGCAAGCATTTCCGCTTTCGGTAAAATGTCGCGCGGAATTCGGGTTTATGACAGGCAAAACAAAAATTTTGATTGTTGAAGACGAAATGCCGGTGGCGATGATGATGGTGTTTTTGTTGCATCGCGCCGGTTGCGAGGTGGAAACGGCGACGAACGCCGAGCAAGCCGTGCGCTTGGTTCAGGCTGCGGACTTCGATTTGATCACGCTGGACATTGATTTGCCGGGCGGCAACGGTTTTGAAATTTTCGCCCGCTTGAAAAAACTTTCCCGCTGGCAAAATACTCCGGTGGTTTTTGTTTCAGGCAATAGCACCATTGAAAACCAGCAACTTGCCCTTGATCTTGGCGCGGCAGATTTTATTGAGAAGCCGTTTGAGGTGTCAGATTTTACTTCCCGCATTTTAGCGCACGTCACACCCAAGGAATTTTTTGCGAATCACGCGACGACCGGAGGGGCAACGGCATGAAGGCGCGAAATTTATTCCACCGGAGCCAACCGCTTCCACGGACAGCGCAGCGCCAGTTGAATCCGAAACGCGGTGGTGAGCAGGATGTTGATTTCCCCGGCCTCGATTTTTTGGAGGTTGCGCGTGGCAATCTCGGCGCCCTCCGCAAGCTCGTCCTGCGTCAAGCGGCGGCGCACCCTCTCGCGGCGCACGCTCGCGCCGAAGGTTTGAATCCGCTTCCATTCTTTCTTGGAAATTGCCACGACATATTACATCGCTTTCTAATGGTGGAAATGAACGATACATATATCGTGAAAAGGATTTCAGGTTTTGCTTGCCGACCGAACCGGATTTGCAAGACTTGACGCGGTTGCCAATGGAAAACCAATTTTATGAGACTACACGCCCAACGGAACAATCTTTTTTGCGCATTCGCCAGCAGGCCAGCCCGCGCCGTCATCGTCGCGGGCTTTTTGTTTGCCCTGCTGTCAAAAGGCCACGCTTTTTCATTTGACCCCGGCGGCGGCGGAACCAATTCCAGCCCGACCTATACGCCGTTGAATTCATGGTCATTCCGCGACAGTGTGAACTGGACGAGCGACCGCGGTTATGCGCCCGTCTCGTTCACCAATTTGGCGTTTTCCTATCTCGGCACCGGCTCATCATTGGTGGTTGAAACCAACCCGCCCGCATGGTTGCAATTCAACGTGTTTGAAAACGACGGCACGACCAACCTGACGGTTGACAGCGGAACGGTGACGTTCTGGTTTGCGCCGGGGAACTGGTCAAGCACGAACGCGGGCGGGACTGGCCCCGGCGAATTCGGGCGTTTGCTGGAAGTCGGCAGCTACACGCCCGATTCTAGTTATGGCCTGTGGAGCATCTACGTTGATGATGTCGGCCAGAACCTTTATTTCTCGGCGCAGACCAACGACCTTTCCAGCAACCTGACAACTTACGTTTCCGCGCCGATCTCCTGGACGACCAATTATTTTCATTTCGTGGCGCTGACCTATTCGGCCACCAACACGGCCTTGTATCTCGACGGCGCGCTCGCCGCCAGCGGTTCCGGTGTGACGATTTTCCCCGGCCTTGACGTTTTGACAAACGGTTTTTACATCGGCAGCGACAGCAACGGTGTTTATCAGGCGCAGGGCTTGTTTAATTCCGTCGCCACTTACAGCACGCCTATGGACGCTGGAACAATTCAGCAAATTTTCAATCAAACATATCCTTATTACATGATGAGTCCGTGGAACATGGCCATGATGAAGATTTCATCGGCCAACTCATCGCCATCAACCAGTGCCACGCCCGACGTGATAACCGGCGCGGGTTATCTGCAATGGGATGGATCGGTGACGCCCAATTACAGCACCAACGCCAACATAGTTTGGATTACCAACATCACGGCGGCAGCGGCGGGCGGGGGCACCGAAAACGTGACGTTCACGATTCAGGGAGGATTGCCGGGATATTATTATGATGTGTTCGCCACCGGCGCGTTACAGTCACCGCTAACCAACGCCGTCTGGTTTTGGATGGGTCAGGGAAATTCTGGCAACACCTACACGCTGCCCATCACCAGTGATAACGCCTTTTTGATTTTGGGAACGCCGCAGGATACGGACGGCGACGGCCTAACAGATGCCTACGAATTACTGGTTTCGCACACCAACCCTAACGTCGCCGACACGGACGGCGACGGCATCCCCGACGGTTGGTCTGTGTTACTTGGGGTGAATCCATTGACCGGCCTTGGCACTTCGCCGAGTGCGCGCGCCAATTACAGTTATACCTCTGCCGATTGGTTGAACGGTGTTTCCGGCGTTAGGAGCGGAACCATCACCACGGATAATGAAGGCAACGTCCAAACGGTTTCACAATAATTTAACGAGGAATAAAAAATGAAAACACTGCGAATTTTGATTTTGGGTTTGCTGGCGTCGGCGGCTGTCTGTGGCGCGCAACAATTCGGTGATTCGGGATGGTTTCGGTCTGGACAGGTGACGGACAGCAGCCTACCGCCAGACCCAAATGCGGGCGCACAACCGAAAGCTAACATTGCTTCACAAAGTTTTGCCGCAAATTATGTTGGCGTTCCCACCCAGCCCATCGCCGAAGTGATTACGCCAGAAATTCAGGCGTTGGCGAACGGCTTGCAAAACGACCCGGTGAAAATTTTCAACTACGTTCACGACCACATCCGTCACGTCCTTTATTTCGGCTCAAAGAAGGGCGCGGAACTCACGTTGCTAGAAAAAAGCGGCAATGATTTTGACCAATGCGCCCTTTTGGTCGCGCTGCTCCGCGCTGCTGGAAACACTAACAGTCAAGGCTCGGATAAGGGCGTTGGCTATCAATTCGGCTGGGAATTGCTCCCTTACGACAGCGCCGACCACAAAGACCTGCATCATTGGCTGTGCTTGAATTACACAAATACCGTTTGGACAAACACAGTTTGGTATTTGAATAATCTGTTTTACGTTGAGCGCCACTATCCGACTTACTATTACTCGACGAGCGACACTAACACATTCTGGTTTCAACGTGTCTGGGTGACGCTGACTGTCGGATCAACCAATTACTACCTCGACCCATCTTTTAAAGTTAGCGAGCCGGTTTCCGGCATCAATCTGTCGTCGGCAATGGGATTCAGCAGCAACAGCGTGATGTCTGCCGCCGCTGGCACTAGCGGCGGATATTATGTGACCAACTTGAATGAAACCGCGCTTCGCAACACCCTGACCGGCTACACAACAAATCTTCTTGGCTATTTGCAGAACAACAACCCCAACGCCACCTTGCAGCAAATTCTTGGTGGTTGGCAGATTGTTCCTTCGACCAATACCACATTGGCGACCGGCTTGTTGTTTCCCTACTATCAATGGAATCAGGCCGGGGCTGTCATGCCGGTTGTGAACTGGAGTAATGAGCCGACAAACTTGATGTCGGCGCTGACCATCACTTTTGCAGGAACAAATTATCAATGGTTCATTCCGCAGTTGAAAGGCCAGCGGATTTCGCTGACGTATGATGCCAGCGGCACGGCGCAGCTTTGGCAGGATGATTCTAATTTGGTGCAGCACGCCACCAGCGGTTCGAGCGGCACGACCAATGTCGTTTTCTACATCAATCATCCGTTCGGCACTTGGAATTTCACCAACAATGTCCTGATGGACAATGGCACCGGCGACCAAATTTCGACAAATTCCTATCAGCGCACAAATTCCACCTACGCGATTCTGTATGCGTTTGAACCAGACTGGGGCTGGCTCAAGGAACGCCAGAGCCAGTTGGACAATTATCGTTTGCAGGGCTTGGCTGACACGTCCCGCCAAGTGACGAGCGAAACCTTGAATGTCATGGGGCTGAATTGGATGTTGCAGACGACCGTTGCCGAACAACTCTTGGCGCAGCAGTTGGGCATTTTACCCCAATGGCATCATCGCATCGGCAGAATGGCGCAAGAAACCGGCAAAGGCTATTATGTTGACGTGTATGCCGAAACTTCCGGTGAAATGCCCAACACAGGTGTAGATGCCGCCAGCTCCGACCGGGCAAATAAAGAGTTTGTCCTGTTTGGTTACTTCGGCAGCGCCCTTGAACATGGAATCATTGAGCAGCTTCAAAACACCAATCTTGTCGGGGCATCCACGGTCAAGATGCTCGAAATTGCGAACGCGAACGGCCAAGCCATTTATCTTGCCAACAATACGAATTGGACGACCGGCGCGAACATCAGCAGCAAAGTGGTCAATTACGATTCAACCACCAAGAACTTGCTCGGCGCTTACGCTAGTGCCGGTTACAACATTTTGTTGCCGCAAAATGGTTCAAACCACGTTGCCGGGGCGGGTAGTTGGGCTGGCTACGGTTACGACGCGGAGTTGAACACTTCATCCAATCAAAACAGCAAACTTGCCATCAGTGGCAACTATCACGGCGGTTATGTCTCCGATCCGACCGCGACCGCCAATCCTTCCTATGTCAACCAGTCTGCCGATTCACAACCGCAATACTTCACCGCGACACCAATTTTGACACCGAATCCTACCGGGGCTGACCCGGTGAACATGGCCGACGGCACGTTTCAGATTGAGCACACGGATTTGACGATTGGGCAGAGCGAACCCAAGGGCATCACCCTTTCACGCTACTATAATAGCGCGAGACGTTTCAGCAACCCGGCGGGCATGGCGGGAGGCTGGACGCATAATTACTCCGTAAATGCCAGCACCATCGCAGCACCGCAAGCTGGTTTGGGCGATACCACCCCCGCGCAAGCTGCGCCCATGATTGCGGCAACCTGTGCCGCCATTGGCGTTTTCAACGACACCAACCCCGACGCAAAAAACTGGATGGTGTCAATTCTGATTGCCAAGTGGGGTGTTGACCAGCTTTCCAAAAATGCTGTTTCTGTGGTTCTTGGAAACGACACCGTTCAGTTTGTTAAACAGCCTAGCGGCGCATTTACACCACCAGCAAATTGCACAATGTCCCTCACGCAAAACGGCTCGCTTTATAGCTTGCAGCAACGGCGTGGAAACACGTTCAATTTTGATTCGCTCGGACGATTGAACACGATTGTTGACCAATACAACAACACGCTTTCACTCACTTATTCCAACGGTCTTGTGAAAACAGTTTCCGACTGGAAAGGCCGCTCTCTTAATTTCACCTATTCCGGCTCTCAACTGGCATCCGTTGCCGACAGCGCGAGCCGTTCCGTTTCCTACGGATATAGCGGACAGGGAGATTTAAATTCCTTCACCGACCCTGAAAGCAAAACCAGCACCTATCTTTACGACACCAACCATCAGGTCACGGCCACTTTTGACGCCTTGAGCCAGCTTGTTGTCAGCAACATTTACGATGGATTCGGCCACGTTGTGCAACAATACACACAGGGCGCTACGAACAAATTGTGGAAGATTTTTTGGTCTGGCTGGCAGACCGTCGAGCAAGACCCGGCTGGCGGGCAACGCGTTTTCACTTACGACGACCAAGGTCGGTTGGTCAGTGTGAAAGACCAGCTTGGAAATCTGTCCCAAACTTTCTACGACGGCCAGAACCACATCATTGCCACGGTTTCGCCCTTGAATGAAACCAACCAGTTCATTTTTGACGGCAACAACAATGTCATCTACTCCATTGACTCGCTTGGCTACACGAATCAATTTGTTTTTGACGGCCAGAACAACTTGGTTCGCTCCGTTGACCCGCGCGGCAATCCAAGCACGTTCGGTTACAACACCCAATTTTCTTTGACCGGCTCGACGAACGGCGCGGGCGATTGGGTCAACTATGCTTTCAACACGGACGGCACGCTTCACACCCGCACCGACGCCGGAGGCACCACCACCTATGGTTACGACGGCTACGGCATTGTGAACAGTGTCGCCTATCCGAATAGCCTCGGCAGCGAAAGTTTTGTCAATAATTCCATCGGCGACCCGACAAGCCATACGGATGGCAACAACAATGTGACCAGCTTTTATTACAATTTGCGACGTGATTTGACCAACACGGTTGCACCAACAAATATAACCATGAAGATTGGTTTCGATGCCGTTGGCAATGCGGCCAGCACCACCGACCCGCGCGGCAATTCGGTTAGCAATTCATGGAGTGCCACGCGCCATTTGCTCAAAACCACGCTGCCAACCACAGCCCAAGGCACGGCGATTGTTACCAATTTTTACGATTCGCGCGATTGGTTGGTAAAGTCCATTGACCCGCTGTTACAGCCAACGCTTTACACAAACGATTCGGCTGGTCGCTTGGTTTCAGCCACAGACCCCTTGCAGCGCACTTCGTTTTTTGGCTACGATTCCGTTGGCCGCAAGGTTGCCAGCACCAATGCGGCGCAGGAAGTGACCCGCCAGACTTTCGACAAGCGCGGGCAGCTTTTGCAGCTTACCGACGGAGCCGGCCATTTTTCAACTCGCGCCTACGATGCCGCAGGCAATCAAGTCATCCTGACAAATCGGAACGGGAAAAAATGGCAGTTCCAATTTGACGGAGCGAACCGCCTCACCAATACAGTCACGCCTCTGGGCCGCAGCACGGCATTGAGTTTCAACCATCAGGGGGTTGTTGCCACAGTGAAAGACCCCGCCAGCCAAAATACTTCGCTCGGTTACGACGGCAAAGGCCGCTTGTCCACCCGCGCCGACAGCATCGGCACGACTTATTACGGTTACGATGCTAACAACAACCGGACAAGCGTAAGCGAAAATGGCCTCACGAACACCTGGACTTACGACGCCTACAATCACGTTTCCGGCTACCGCGATGTTTATGGCAATCTCATTCAATATCGTTACGACGCCAACGGCAACGTGACCAATCTGATTTATCCCGGTGGCAAAAATGTTTTTTACAGCTACGACAGCAACAACCACCTGACTAACGTGACCGATTGGGCGCAGCGCAAAACCTCGATTGGCTACGATTTGGCAGGTCATGTCACCGCAATCACCCGCCCCAATGGTTCTTATCGCACCATCGGCTACGATGTGGCGGGACAGGCGACGAACATCATGGAGCAGATGTCCAACAGCCTGCCGATTGCGATTTTCAATTTCAACTGGACGAATTCCGGCAGTATGGCTTGGGAATTCGCCGCACCCCTGCCGCACACGGCCACGGTGCCAACGCGGACGATGACTTACGACGACGACAACCGGCTGGCGACGTTCAACGGTTCATCGGTGACGAGCGACCTTGACGGCAATCTGACCAGCGCGCCGCTGACCAACGGAACTTTTGCGAGCTACGTTTACGACGCGCGAAATCGCTTGCTCAATGCAGGTGGCGTGACCAACATTTACGACGCGATGGACAACCGCATCGGCCAGACGGTCGGGACGAACACCACAGTTTTTGTGGTGGACCCGAGTGCGAAATTGCCGCAAGTCTTAATGCGGATCAAGAATGGCGTCACCAACTACTACATTTATGGCGCGGGCTTGCTGTATCAAATCACCGAGACGGCCACGGCCACCAACACGCTGACGTATCATTACGATTATCGCGGCAGCACGATTGCCCTTTCCGCCGATAATGGCATTGTCACCGACAGGATTGAATACAGCGCCTACGGCCTGACCACCTACCACGTCGGATTGACCGACACGCCGTTTTTGTTCAATGGCCGCTTCGGTGTTCAGACCGACGCCAACGGTCTGCTGTATATGCGGGCGCGCTACTACAATCCTTACCTTTGCCGTTTCATCAATCCCGACCCGACTGGATTCTCCGGCGGCATGAATTTTTACGCCTATGCCAATGGAAATCCGGTTTCGTATTTGGATCCATTTGGTTTGTCATTCTTGTCTGCGACCGGAGATTATTTTTATGGAGTTGGACAGGTCTTTGCTGGCTATGGACTTGCCGCTCGCGACACGGTGGTTGGACTGGGTAATGTTGTCGTTCATCCTATCAACACGGCTGTTGGGCTTTACAATGTCGCGAGCCATCCAGTTCAAGCGTATAACGCAATCAGCCAATCAGTTGCAAACACATGGGATTCTGGTCTGACAGGGCAAGGTGAAATTGTTGGCAACATATTGATTGCCGCTGGCTCTGTTGGTGCAGGAACAACAATGGGGGCTACAAGACTCGCTGGAATTAGTGATACGCTCGCAGAGGCAGGCACAGACGCTTCTTACGCGCAAAAGCTTGTTTATTATGAAATCGGGCAAAAGACAATGTCCGCAGATGCGAACACATTTTATTCTTTGTTGTGGCAGAATCCCGTTGACAGAGGTGCTGCGATAGTTGCAGATCAAGGTTGGTTTAATGCGCTCAAGTCAAATCAAACGGGATGGATTTTGGGAGTTGGTCAAACTTTTGCCACCGATCCAACCCCTTTAGGCTGGTTTGGTATTGCAGGAACCGGCGCTGCGGAAGTTGCTGGCCAAGCGGGTCAATTTGGTCAACAAACGAGCTTTAACAGTTCAACCGGAAAATAAAGCCATGTCATCGCTGGAAAAAGAAAAAGTTGCCGAGGTGTATTATCGCCGTCATCGAATACATCTATTTCGCGTGATTGCCCGAATGGCTTTTTTCCTAGCAATTTCAGGTGTGCTGGCCGGAACTAATCTGCTCCATTTTTTACGAGGTATCAACGACACGGCGCAGGCTGGTATCGCTGCGGCTGTCTTTGGGGCAGTCTTTTTATTTCTTTGTTGGGCGACTTATCAAAGCATTTGCAATCTATTTCAAGTCCGAGTGCTTCCGTATTTTGAACGCCCGGTTGGACAAAGTGACACATGGTTGTCCGGTGAAAATTATTTGCGACATTCAAAGGAACTTGACGAAATCGCTGTCCGCCTTGGGGTTCAACCGTTGTCTAAATTTGCATCAGGCGACGATATGATACGGGGAGAGTCTCTTTTTTGGTTTTCTCCCGATGATGCTTTACGGACACTTGAACGTCTTTTACAGACAGACGTTACGACCTCGCTCCCAAGCGCCGTCGTCTCGGACTTGACGCGCATTCGAGATTCGTTGCGCTTGGCGTGTTCTAAATCCGTGAAATTCTGTTTTCTTGTCCGAGAAGGCACATCCGCAAGCGGGCCTGAAATGGAGCGGCGCAAAGGTAGTTTCTTTTGAAAGTCTTAAAACTTGATTAAATTTATGAACTGCTATATGAATTCTGTCATGAAGTCGTTGATTGTTGCTTCGATGCTTTTTGTGCCTGCCTTGTCGCTTTTCGCGCAAGGGCAGGTGACGATGATTGAGGCGAACCGCATCACGATACAAAACGATGGTGCAATTTTCTCGCCATCACTCCCGGCAACTCCCATTTCGGATGCTTCGTCGGGCGCTCCCGCGCTTTTCCAGCCCAGCCAATTTCAGTCATCTTCGCTTACAATTCAGGCCGTCCCCGAACCTTCGCCTATTGCCCTTTTTGGTTTAGCATTCGCGTTGTTCGGCATCAGATATTTTCGCGCTGGAGTTTTGGTCTTGAAATAAATCGCGGCGGGCGGTATCGGTGAGCCAGTTTGATAATTGAGGCAGCAAGAATTGTTCTGCATTTGGCAAAATCTGGGATGCCATAAATTGCTGTTTCCGGCAATTTTTTTGGAAAATCTTGACCATGACCCTAACGACACCCCCTACGTCTGCTTCTTTTGAAGAAGCAAAGTATCTTCTTGGAGAACTCAAACGCGCGGACGCGGGCGGCAAATTGTCTGCAAAATGCCCGTCGTTTCCCTGCTTGATAGGTTGGCTGGAAGAGCAACAAAGAAAGTTGGATATTTGGCGTTTTGACCCGCTGTTTGGTTCAACGCGCAAACTTTGGGATGCGCAAGTTGCAATTCACCTTGAGCTGTTACTTTGTTTTGCGGCGCGTGTCCCCATTCCCCGCGTCCCGCCCACCGACCCCAAACGGCTGGCGGCTGCCGCCGCGCGTAAGGATGAGGACGAGGAGGGGGCGGCGGTCATGGCTGGCATGGTTATAGAATTACGGCTGGCATTTGACCGCCCGGACGAAGTTAGCCAGCCGTCAGCCGATTTAAAGGTAGTGTTGGACGGTGGCAGCTCCAGTTCCACGGTTCAATTTCACATTTTGTTACAGCGCGCCGTTGACACCAATAATCCCCGTTTATTGAAATGGTTGATAGACCGGGAACACAAGATTGTTTATGTCACCAACGGAGAGATTAACCCGACTCTTTGGGCGCGAGCCAAGAAATTATATGCTGCCTTGACGCAGCCCCCCAACCCGTCCCAATCGACGACTGAAATCAGCTAAGCGATGTGGTGGAAAAACCCGTAAATTCCCCATCCCGCGAGCATAGTCGTGTTGCCACACGACGCTCGCAAGGATTGGGGCGTTCCGCCCCCTTCCTTGACCTACCCCCGCAGCGCAGTTTTCCCCCTGCGCTATAACCCCATGAAGCCGCAGCCCAAGCCGCGCCGGACGCCCCCAAAACCGCGCCGTCGGCGCGTGCTGCGCATCCGCTTCTCCGATACCGAATGGACGCGCATTAACGCCACCTTCCCCGTGCGTGGCGTCAGCACGTCCATCCGGGCGCTGGCCTTGGGGCAGCCCGTCCCCCGCCGTAGCCCGGCGCTCGAAACCCGCCGGGAACTGCTGCTCGCGCTGGCGCGCATCGGCAACAACCTGAACCAGCTTGCCCGCGCCGTCAATACCGCCAACCTCACCGGCAGCAAGGTTGACGCGCTCCGGTTGCTCGCCAAGCTCGCCGAGATTCAGGAGCAGGTCGAAAATCTATAACGAAATATGATTTTCAAGCCGTTTAAGGGCGGGCGGGCAACGGTGGCCTACCAGATGCGGAACCCGACCGCCAAAGTCTTGATTGGCAATCCCCGGATGACCAGCCGTTTGATTCAGGAGTCCCGTTTTGCCCAGCCCTATTGCGGCATGACCTTGAGCTTTGAGGAGGAAATTTCGCCCACCGACGAAGCCAAAATTCTGGACGAATTTGTCGCCGTCATTCGCGGCGGCCTAGAACCCGACGCCCTCGATATTCTCGTCGTCCGGCACCGGGATAAAAAACACCCGACCACCGGGAAAGTCCGCCCGGACTACCATATCACCGCCGTCGAAACCGAACTCCGCACCGGCAAGAAAATCACCATCTATCACCACGTCAAAGACCACGACATTTTTTATGCGTGGGAGCGCATGGTGAACATCCGGCACAAGTTCAGCCGCCCCGACGACCCCGCGCGGCGGCGCACGATGCAGATTCCCAAGCGGCTGGGCAAAGACCGGAAGGAAACACTGGTTGCGATTGACAAGGTAGTGCGGGAGGAAGTCATCGCCGGGCGGATCACCGACCGCCCCGGCGTCATCCGGTTTTTTGAAAAGGCGAATTTCGTTATCAAACGGCAGGGGCGGGATTATCTTTCCATCCAAGACCGTGACGGCGACACCATCCGCCTGAAAGGATTATTTTATGAACGCGAATTCGATAGCCGACGACTTGCAAAAAGCCCAACAGGAACGCCAGCAAGCCCAGACGGAAGAACTGAAGAAACTCTCGCAGACGTTGAAAAGCGATTTGCAGACTGCTTTGCTGGCCGAGTCGAAAAGTTTCAAAAGCTCTATCGCACAGGCCGAAACAAAATTAAGGCGGCTGCTTTGGGCGGCGCTGGTGACGACGGCTTTGTCCGTCCTGCTGACATCCTATTTGATCCTGACCGCCGAGCGGTCAGCCCGCCAGTTGAACGACCAAGCGCAGTTGCTGCTGGAAAGCCAGCGGGCATCGGAGGCGTTGCGGGAATTGAACATGGTTCCAGTCGGCGACTTGGTGAAGTCGCCGGACGGACGGACGCTGATCGAAGTGAAACCATTGAAGGAATGAATTATGAAGAAACCACAGTCGGAATTGTCCAAGATTTTCTTGGAGAAGTTGGAAGAATTGACCGCCGCGCACGAGCTGCAAATGAAAACATTGGTGGCCGGTCACGAAGCGCAGCAGAAAAAACATCAGGAATTTTTCGCGCGGCAGCAACAGCAATGGGAGCAGAAGGTCAGCGAATTATTTACGCAAGTTCAGGGTTTAGAGACACAGTTGCAGGGTTTGTCCAAGTCGTTGAAGCCTTTGACCGAGCAGTTAAAATCGCTCGCAACCCTTTCAGATTCCTTGCGGAATTCCTGATGCAAAAAATTCTTTTGAAACAGCAAGAGCAGTTGCCCGTTCCGCCGCGCATCAAGCCGCCAAGAATTTCCTAACCGGAGTGAGAACAAAAGGCGTAGCCTCATTTTGCAAACTGGCGGGGTAGATTTTTGCCCGCCGCATTTCCGGTTCTTCGTTTGCGGCTTTCAACTTTTCAACTTCTGACCATTCGCTTTAATTTCCGGTGTTCATGTCTTAACTGGTAATTGTGCAGCTTCATTTTTCATCCGTCTTTGCGGTCAGTGCCGGCCAAGTCGGTGACTACCCTGTTTTGCATGAGCGTTGCCTGCGCCCGCAGCACCGGATATTTGCGCGCAATTTTGCCGAGAATTTTATAGCGATAGGCTAGGGCGGTTTTACCGTAAATTTCGAGATTCTTGTCGCCGAACCGGAAAACAAGGTAATCAATGGCGGCTTCATTAAGTCCGGCCTTGGTTGCCAAAAATTCTTCGCTGTATTTTTTCCCCAGCCGCTTCAATTCGGGCAAACACTTCGCCCTCACTTTCTCCAAAGCGATTGCCGCTCCGGGGACTGGCAACTTTCGCCCAATCTTAATGATGGATTGCCGTATTTCCTCTTCGTGCAGGGCGTAGCATTTTTTCTTAAAATCATCCGTTACTTTTTTAATCCGTTCGGATTCCTTTTTTGCTGTTTTCAGTTTTGCCATAATCGTGATTTTTGACCGACAAGCTATTGAAGTCCCATTCCTTTGTCCAAAGGAAAGGAAAACAACGGCATCTTTGAACGCGGCGGGAAGTCGCAACCAAACTTCACTGACTCCACTCCGCGCCGGTTGGGACTCGACTTCACTTATGTGCTCGCCCGTCGCGTAAAATCCACCCGCCCTCGCGCCAGACTTCCGGCCAGCGGACAGACCCGCAAGCCGTAAGACTGGCTTGCCCCAAGTCCCCACGCGACCGGCTCCGCCACCGCTACGCTCGCCCCACCCGTCGCTCCGATTCCGTCAGCAAAGTTTCGTTGCTCCACCGAACTGATTGGCCGGAGACTGCGGAAAGTTACCACTACCGGGAAAAATTCGGGGCGTCCCGTTCGTGGCAATTTTCCGCAGAATCCGGGCAGCATTAAGGCAACAGCCCTGCCGGGGGCAGAATTTTAGTGGTGACTGTCTTCGCCTGTTTTACGCCCGCCATCACCCCACCGTTTTCCGTTCGCTTGTCCGACACCGGGACGTAGTTAGGGGCGGGGAGCGAAAACCGCGCCAGCGTCGCCCCGATTGCCCTTCCGCCGCTGTCACGCTTTCCGCTTCCGCCCGATTTTTTTGAAGCGCATCCGCGCGCGTCCCGCTGTCTCCCATTTTCTGAAGCGAACGGAAATCGGCAGGGTGACGGTAAGCGGTTTTGAAAAAAAGCTATGAAATCACCAATGAAATCAAGGGAAGCGACGGATTCGGCGAGTGTCCGGCATTCGTCGGTTTTGAAAATGAAAAACTTTTTTGGAGGGGGGCGGTTATGATTTTTCTCGAACAGCAGAAATTTTTGTTGGGAGAAATTTCGGTTTCTCCGGCGGCGTTGCGCGCCCTCGACGTGGATACGATTTGCCGCGCGATTGATGCTCATGTGTGCGGTGATTTCAAGGTGGTGGAATCGAAATTCTTTTCCGTTTTCCGCTCGCAAGTCGGGATTGAATTTTGCGTTTCAACTTCGGCCACCGTGACCACCGTGTTTTTAGCCGGTGAACATTGAATGAAAACCGCGAGCCGCATTTTGCATTTCGACGCCGATAATTTTTTTGCGTCGTGTGAGGAAATTTTGTCGCCAGTGTTGCGCGGTCGCCCGTTGATTGTTGCCGGAGGGCGGCGCAATGATGGCATCGTCCTTTCGGCGAGCCGCCGAGCGAAGGCGTTTGGCATCAAGTCCGGCATGGCCGTTTTCGCCGCGCGGCGTTTGTGCGCCGAGTTGGTCGTTTGCCCCGCACGGCCTGACGAGTATCGGCGGATTTCGGCGCGGATGTTCGCCGCAATTAACAGGTTTTCCCCTTTGGTTGTGCCGGTTTCCGTGGACGAGGGTTTTTTGGATTTGTCCGGCGTGAGCAGCGGCGCGGAGCATTGGCGCGAGTTGAGCGCGACGATTTTGCGCGAGGTTGGTTTGAATTTGTCCGGCGGCTTGGCCGATTCGCGCTGGCTGGCGAAGCTGGCGACCGACGCCGCGAAGCCGGGCTTTTTAGAGGTCGGCGCAGGGAGTGAAAAAAACTTTTTGGCCGCGCGCAGTCTCCGCGAGTTGTCCGGCGTTGGTGAAAATCGCGCGGGCGCATTGGCCGCTTTGGGCGCGCGGACGTTTGGCGACGTGGCCGCGCTGCCCTCGATGCTGCTGCGTCAGCGGTTCGGAATTTGGGGGCAGAAATTGTTTTTGTTCGCGTCCGGGCAATGGTCGGAAAAGCTCGTTGCCGAGACGCGGACGCGCACGATGATTTCCCGGCAGAAAACTTTTCCGTTCGACGTGATTGATTATGGTCGCGTGTTGCGGTTTGGACAGGCCGAGGTGAAAAAATTGATGGACGTTTTGCGCCGCGAACAGCTTTTGCCGCGCGAATTGGCCGTGACGGTGCGGTTTGCCGATTTCAGCGAGACCAGCGCGAAGCAGCGCTTCCGTGTGGCACAGGAGCGCGACGAACTCATTTGTGATGCGTTCGCCGCGCTGTTCGCCGAGTGCGTCACCGGCCAGTCACAGCCCGCGCGTCAGCTTCGATTGGCGCTTTGGAATTTGTCGCCGATGGGTTTCCGCCAGCCATTCTTCCGGGAGTTTTAATTTCCCTTTGGCTTTGATGACGCCGCGCTGTTCGTCCGTTAGCGGCTCATGGATGCTTGGCAACTGGCCTTCGCCCTGCTCCCACGCCTGACACCCATCCCACCAAATCCAAATCGGATGGCTGCCCACCAGCTTCACCTTGTAGCACATCATCCCGTAGCGGTCGGGATAGACCGCGACTCGCAAATCATCCGGCACGTCCAGCACCCCCGCCGGGAAAATGTCAATCCGTTCGATGACCCGGTGGAACAATGTCCGCAGCGACAGCCGCGCTTCGCGCGTTTCCGCGCCCAGCAGTTCAAGAATGCGTTGGTGTTCTTCCTCGAAGCTGTCCATCGTGTATTTTTGACGCCGTTCCTTGTCCGTCGCCGCTTCCAGTTCCTTCGCCAGCCGCCGCGCCGTCGCTTCCCGCTTGTTGATTTGCTCCATTACTATCGCCGACGGCTCGCCGCTTTCCAGCGCCTTGACCAGATTTGCCAGCGCCTTGTTGTTGTCCTTCTGCTCGTTTTCCAGCAGCCCGATCCGCGACGACTCCGCCGGTGTCCGTTCCGGCAACGCCTGAAATAAATCAATCTCCGAAAAGTGCCGCAGGAAGTGCGCCTCGAATTCGTTGTAGCGGATGGTTTCGCCCGACAATGGACGCGGGCCGGTTTTCTCGCCCCGGTTTATCGCTTGCCGCCGTTCGAGGTAAAGCGGATCAACCGTTGCATAGTCGCTGGACAAATAAATGTAGCCCTTCGCCTTGTCCTGCATGAAAAACTTCATGCGGAAGTCCGGGTTGTAACCATCGTAAAGAAGCCCGGAAAAAAGGTTGTTTGCGTCGCTCTGCGGTCCCGCGTTGAACGTCTTGATTTTTTTCGGCTGGATGGATTGCCACGTCGCCTCGTCAATTATTGCCGGGTAATAACCGACAATGACTTCGCCGGTGTCGCGCTTCCGCCGTTGCAATTTCAACTCGCCCACCAGCGCCCGCGATTTGACCACCTCAAGCAAATAATTGTCCCGCCAACGTTTCGCCCAGTTCTTGTTTTTGTAATTCTTGTCGCTGCCCCACGTCGGCACTTTTTCCGCGTCAAACATCCGCGCGATTTCGCGTTTGCCTTTGCCCTCTTTGATCAGCTTGATGATGCGATGGACGATGGCGACCCGTTCCGGCCTGACTTCAAAGCCCGTCTTGTCCGCGTTGACTTTCAGCCACGGCGGGCAATTTCCGTTGAGAATGCCCTTGCCCGCAATCGCCTGTTTCCGCTTTTGTTCGCACGCCGCGCTAATCAACCGGCTCTTGCGGGCACTCTCTTCATTGGCGCGCTCCATGATGACCAGCGACGTAATCAGCGTCGTGAACTCGTTGTAATTTTCCGCCGTGTGAAACTTCCCATCTTCCAGCGTCACCACATCCACACCGGCTTTGATGATTTCGCCCAGCTTCGTGTAGGCGTCCATCGGCTTGAGACGCGAAAAACGATCCCAATTTTCCACGATGAGCGCCGACCCTTTCGGAATCTTGCCCGCCTTTACCGCCGCGATGAAGTCGCCCAGCGCCCCCTTTTCGATGTTCTCGCCCGTCCACCCCGAAACGCCTAAATCTTCGTAGCGCGTTTCGTTCAGTTCGAGATTGTGCCGTTGGCAGAACTCCAGGGTTTTTTCAATTTGCCGCCGCGCCGAATCACCGTCGGCTTGCGCCGAACTGCTAAAGCGGGTATATGAATAGCAGTTACGTTTCACAGATGCATATATTGTCGTTTTCATTTGTTTTACCATGATTTGCTTGTTTATGCAAATCACACGACAAACTGTGTCCATCTGTGGTTGAAATTCTTTTTTACTGAACCGTTACGGCTTAAGCCACCGGCGGCGCGCCGCCAGCCTCACAACTGCAAGGTCCAGACCGCCGGTTCGCCGGCGGCGGCATCGGCGGAAATCCAAACTTGATAACGCCCGGATTCCACCCGCCAATTGCCGCTGGCATCCGAGTAGCCCAAGGTTGCGACGGGCAGCTCAAACACCACCGGGCGCGACTCACCCGGTTGCAGAAGCAGTTTCTGAAAGCCCTTCAATTCCCGCACCGGCCGCGGTCCGGCGGTTGCGGCCAGTGCCCGGATATACAATTCCGCCACCGCCATGCCTGCCCGGGTGCCGGTGTTTCGAATGACCGCCTGCGCCACCAGTTTCCCGCCTGCCGTCACACGATTGGTGGCCACTTGCACCGGACCAAAATCAAACGTCGTATAAGCCAGGCCAAAACCAAAGGGATACAATGGCAGGGTTGGCACATCCACATAGTTGCCCTTGTAATCGCCAAATCCCGGACGCCCGGTGTTGAAATGATTGTAGTAAAACGGCACCTGCCCCACGCTGCGCGGGAAGGTGGCGGTCAACCGTCCGGACGGGTCGAACCGTCCCAACAACACATCCGCCACGCCATTGGCCCCCTGAGTGCCCGGGAACCAGGCCTCCAAAATCGCCGCCGCTCGTTGCTGGATTTCAGGAATGGCCAGCGGCCGGCCGTTGAACAGCACCACCACCACCGGTTTGCCCGTGGCCGCCACGGCCTCAAATAATTCCAACTGCCGTCCCGGCAAACCCAATTCGCTTCGGCTGCCATCTTCTCCGCTCCAGTCCAGCGGTTCACCCAAGGCCAGCACCGCCACGTCGGCGTCTTTGGCCAGGGCCACGGCCGCAGCCATTTCATTGGCCTGCGATGCTTCCGTCAGCGGCAGAAAGTTCGTGATGTCTCGCGGCACCTTGATCACCCCCGGCTCCACCAAGGCGCAACCACGCGCGACGGATACCTCCAACCCCGGCGCTCCGCGCAACGCCCCGGCCAGCGAAATCAGCTCGTTGGTGTGGGCTCGCGAATGCCAGGGCCCCACCAACTCCTGGGCCTCATCCGCCAGCGGTCCGAGCAACGCGATCTTTCGCACCCGCCCCGTCAACGGCAACACCTGCCCCTCATTTTTCAACAGCACGCAGGATTGCGCCGCGGCCCGGCGCGCCAGCGCCAGCGCGTCGGGTTGCAACCGGGCGGACGCAACCCGCGTCTCATCGGTAAACGGGTGGTCGAACAGTCCCCTGGCAAACTTGACCCGCAGCACCCGGCGCACCGCTTCCTCCACCACCCGCCGCGAAATCTTCCCCTGCGCCACCTGCGACTCCAGGGTGTCGTGGTACGTTTGCGAAACCATTTCCATATCCACGCCGGCGGTCAGGGCCAGCCGGGCCGCGTTCGTGTTGTCGGCGGCCACGCCATGCGCCACCAATTCCCCCACCGACTCGTAATCGCTCACCACGAAGCCGGGAAACCGCCATTCGCCGCGCAAAATCTCCGTCAGGGCGTGCCGGTTCGCGCTCGCGGGAATACCCGAGAGGCAGTTGAATGAACTCATGACCGTCCACGCGCCGGCATCCAGACCGGCCTTGAACGGCGGCAGATAAAAATTACGCAGCGTGTACTCCGATATCTCCGTCGTATTGTAATCGCGGCCGCCTTCCGCCGCGCCGTAGCCGACATAATGCTTCAGGCACGCCAGCACGCGGTCGGGGGCCGCCACATTGGGGCCTTGGAAACCGCGCACACACGCTGCTGCATCCAATGCGCCCAGCCAGGGATCCTCGCCAAAGCCTTCCGCCACGCGCCCCCAGCGCGGGTCGCGCGCCAGATCCACCATCGGCGCAAAAGTCCAGTCGATCCCCGCCGCCGCAGCTTCGCGCGCCGCCACCGTTTCCGTCTGTGCGAACAATTCCGGGTCCCAGGCGCAGGCCTGCCCCAGCGGAATCGGGAAAATGGTGCGGAAACCGTGAATGACGTCATGGCCGAACAATTGGGGAATGCCCAGCCGGCTTTGTTCCACCGCGACCCGCTGCAACTGGTTGCGCACCAGCGGGGTTTCCACCGTTGCATCGCTGCCCAGAAACGAGCCCACCTCGGCCTGCCGCACGCGGGCGACCGCCGCCGCATCCACCACCCTGGGCAGGTCCACCTGTTCCAACTGGCCGATCATTTCCGCCAGCGTCATGCGCCGAAGCAAATCGTCCACCCGCCGCGCCACCGGTTGGGCCGGATCCTCATAAACATTTTTCCGGCCATCCTTGTTCAAATCGATCCAGCCAGGATGGTAAATCGCCGGGGCGTCCGCCGCGGCCGCCATCGCCGCCGCCAGTCCAAAGGCCAGCCATGCCAGTTGTTTCATGCGCCAACTCTGCCGGAAACGGATCGCAATTAAAAATGAATTCATGGTTGGCTTGATATTACGCGGGTTTCAAGAAGGTTTCAGGGTCCGGGTTTCAGGTTTCAGGTTCAGCAAAGCGATGCTGGATGCCGCTCGCTGGAGGCTGACCGTCCCCAATCGACATCCAGCCCCAGCGGGGTATTGCCAGTAAAAACTCAAAACCGCTTTGTTTATCGTTACAGCTCCGGTTCTTTCGCGGTTAGCCCAAGCGCAACTCATTGCCTGTCGGCAGGTTGCGTGAAATTCCGAGTTCCAGCTTCTAAATTCTATCTTCCCGGCCTTTCCCATTGTTAGCCGCTAACGCATTTTTGAAAATAAATGCCGGAAAAGTGCGCAATGCGTTAGCCGCTAACAACCCGCTTTTCCCGAACCCTGCTAGACTTCGTACTGATGCAGGGCTGCCACCATCAAGCCCGGAGGGCGAAAGAAAATAGCCCAGTGATTGATCACTGGGTTTGCGTGTCGCTTTGTCCAAAGTCCCGTCCGGGACGAAAGCACCCCCGCCAGCCTGGCCGCAGTCGCGCCGCGACCAAAGTAGCGGACAAGCCATCCCCAACTGCCACTTTCCCACCGCTTCACTGAACACTTGATCACTGAACACTGAACACTTTTTCAACAAAACCCCCGAAATAACACCTTTTTACACTTTGAAATCGCACCCCACAATGACCCAACACATCGCCGCCAACCCACGGGTGGTAGGGCGCGTCACTCCGTGCGCGCCGCGCCTGCCACCAGCGCGTGCAAAATTTCCCCGGCGTCGCCTTCCCGACCCGCTGCCGATCAAGACTTTGCTCGAGTTTCCCGTACCCACTTCGGAGTTCGGGTTAAACCCAGAGCCTCTTCGCCTGAAACCTGAAACCTTCAACCTGAAACCTTCGTGAAACCCCCGAAATAACACATTTTACATCTTGAAAACAGCCATGAACGCACCCCCCGAATGCCCGCCCAGAGCTGCTCTAAAGCAACTCCGGCCTGATAGCGCGTTTATCACAATGGGTGGCACGGGCCACTGGCCCGTACCGTCCGGCGACCCGCCGGACGGAACGGGTGAGGCGCTCTTTTTGCCAGCCGACACCATTCGTCATTGGTGCTTCGTCCTTCTTTCGTCATTTAGCATTCGTCATTCGTCATTCCCAAACTGAAACCATCAAAAATCCCCGAAATATCACTTTTTTACAGATGAAACCTCACCCCACAATGACCCAACACATCGCCGCCAACCCACGGGTGGTAGGGCGCGTCACTCCGTGCGCGCCGCGCCTGCCACCAGCGCGTGCAAAATTTCCCCGGCGTCGCCTTCCCGACCCGCTGCCGATCAAGACTTTGCTCGAGTTTCCCGTACCCACTTCGGAGTTCGGGTTAAACCCAGAGCCTCTTCGCCTGAAACCTGAAACCTTCAACCTGAAACCTTCGTGAAACCCCCGAAATAACACATTTTACATCTTGAAAACAGCCATGAACGCACCCCCAGAATGCC
>Ga0302319_10001841_pt1 | contig 46964 bp, 39 predicted proteins | sample Bog_T0_2_FD_203319 | JGI IMG/M metagenome (GOLD analysis project Ga0302319, IMG submission 203319) | Peat permafrost microbial communities from Stordalen Mire near Abisko, Sweden - Bog_T0_2 | ecosystem: Environmental > Terrestrial > Soil > Wetlands > Peat | place: Sweden: Abisko, Stordalen Mire... | reverse complement strand
AGACACAACACTAGTAATACTTCGTTAAGTAATTGATTGCCCTGATCGATGATTTTCCGCAGGTTTCCGGCATGACCGAGAAGCAACTGTCGGGGATACGCACCCGGCTCGATCGGTTTTTGCGTGATCTGGTCGAGCCTATGGGTAGAAGCGAACGTCGGCACTGGGCGCAGATATATATCCAGGGCCTTCTTTTGGACGGACAGCGCAAGTCGGTGCAGCCGATTGCAGAGCGGATCGCCGGGGCGGACGAGCAGGCGTTGAACCAGTTCCTCAACCAAAGCCCGTGGGAAGTGACGGAGATTCAGAAGCGTTTGGCTCGCCGGCTGGCCGACGACGGCGCCGACCCGGTTTACTGGGTGATCGATGAGACGTCGTTCCCGAAGGCTGGAGAGCACTCCGTGGGCGTGGCCCGGCAATATTGCGGAGCGCTCGGGAAGATTGCCAACTGCCAAGTGGCGGTGAGCCTGCACTGGAGTCAAAACGAGGTGAGCTATCCGATCAGTTGGCGGCTGTTTTTGCCGGAGGATTGGATTAAGGACCGCGCTCGGTGCCAGGAGGCGCGCATTCCCGTGGAGGTGGTCCACCGCACCAAACAAGCGTTGGCGCTGGAACTGATTTCCCAGGCGAGGGACTGGTCCTTGCCGACTGGTGTGGTCTTGGCCGACTCGGCTTACGGCAATGACTTTGACTTTCGGCAAGAGCTGCGAACCCGCCGGCTGGGTTATGCCGTCGCGGTCGAGCCGAAGACCGCGATCTGGATCGAGGATCCGAATGTGCCCCTGCCGCTCTCCAGTGGAAAGAGAGGCCGGCCTTGGCGCCATCCCCGGCCGGAGGACCGACCACCGGTCTTCTCCTTGCTCGAGGTTGCCAAAAAGCTCGCGCCGGCTGCTTGGCGTACCGTGACCTGGCGCGCCGGGACCAAAGGCCCCCAGACTTCGCGCTTCGCCTTGGTCAAGGCTTGGGCGGCGCACAGCTGGAAGCAGCGACCGCGGGAGCAGCCGCCCCGGGTGCCGGAATGGCTTCTGGTCGAATGGCCCAAAGATGCGGCTCAGCCCTCCGACTACTGGATGCTGTGGAATCCCTCCAGCGACGCCGCTCCCTCCCTGCGCCCGGCCGTCCACGCCGCCCGCGGCCGCTGGAAAATCGAGCAAGACTACCGCGAACTCAAAGACGAACTCGGGCTCGATCACTTCGAAGGCCGCGGCTGGCTCGGATGGCATCACCACGTCACCCTCGTCTCTCTCGCCTTCTGTTTCCTTCGCAGTGAACAAACCCGCTCTAAAAAAAACTTCTGGTGTGAGCCTTCCGATGATTCGCCGGTTGCTCCAGGCCAGCCTGATCCGGATGGCGGGTCGATGTCCGTGGTGCCTAACCCTGTTCAATGATTCCTCTTGAACTTAACTAAGTATTACTAGTGTTGTGTCTCGCAATTGACGATGCAGATGCCGAGGTGATTTTTGTTCTGGGCAAGACGCAGGAGTGGGGGGTATCCCCAGCGGGGCTATCCCCCACTTCTGCAACACCGCCCAGGACAAAAAGCGACCGGCAGATGCGTCGTCAATTGCGAGACACAACACTAGTTGAAGGACTTGCCGCAGCCGCAGTGCTCCTTCGCGTTGGGATTCTTGATCTCGAATCCCTTGCCGTGAAGGCCGTCGTCGAAATCGATGCTGGTCCCGTCCAGCTTTTTCAGGCTCTCGGGGTCCACCACGATGGAGACCCCCTCGCTCTCGAACACCTCATCGCCGGGCTTGGGCTGGTCAAACAACATCCCATACTGCGAACCCGAGCAACCACCCGTCTCGACAAACACGCGAAGATTGCCGGCGGCGCCCGCTGAACCTGCGCGCATGGAGCGCACCTGGTTGGCGGCGCGTGGGGTCAGGGTGATCATGTCGCGCGCACCCTAAATCAGCTCAAGCCGTTGTCAAATGACGTAATGCAGCAGTTTTCGGGCCAAAATAAGATTATGTCCTTGCCCCGGGGTCGGACCCTCCTTATGACTTCCATCGCATGGATTCCGTTTCGGTAATGTATCTATATTAATTGACAATGTGTTATAGACTTACATTCCGCGCATGAGTTCCTCCGGATTCAGGCACGAACTTCGGCAGAGACAGACGCAATCTACCGTCCTTGCCCCCCAGCTGAGGCAGTCCCTGAAGATCCTCCAGGTCGCGGCCCTGGACCTTCATTCCGTCATCCAGGAGGAGCTCGAGGGAAACCCCACCCTTGAGGAGCTGCCCTCGGAAAACACGAGCCTGGAGAGGTCGGCCGAGGAAAAGAAGGAGCAGGAAAACCAGGACTCCGAGTCCGATCCGGGCATGGCCTCGATCGCCGACACAGCCGACAAGAAGGAGCAGATGGATTTCACCAAGGAGTTCGAAATCCTTGGCAAGCTCGACGAGGACTGGCGCGACTATTCGTCCATGAACGGCGGCGCGGTCAACTACTCGGCCGAGGACGCCGAGCGGCGCCAGCACTTCATGGACTCGCTCGTGAGCGAGACGTCGCTCCAGGAGTACCTCATGGGACAGGCCGAGCTCGCGGAGCTGAGCCCGAACACGCTCGCCGCCCTGAGGTACCTTGTGGGCAGCCTCGACGACCGCGGTTTCCTCACGCAGACGCCGGCCGACGTCGCCCTCCAGAGCGGGCTTCCCCTCGAGGCCGTGCAGGAGGCCGTGGCGGCGCTCAAGTCCTTCGACCCCCCGGGCATCGGCGCCCAGAACCTTTCGGACTGCCTCCTGATCCAGCTCGCGGCCAACGGCCGGGGCGAGTCCCTCCCCACCCGGATGGTGCGCGACCACTTCGATCTCCTTGCCCGGCGGCGCATCCCGGAGCTCGCCCGCAAGCTCGGCGCGAAGGCCGACGACGTTCAGGCGGCTATCGAGGAGATCGGCAAGCTGGACCCTGCGCCCGGCCGGCGCTTCGCCGACGACAGCAACCGGGTCGTCGTGCCCGACGTGACCGTGGTCAAGGAGGGGGACGAGTGGAAGATCATCCTCAACAACGATTACATCCCGCGCCTGCGCATCTCGAGCACCTACCGCGACCTGATCGCCAAGGGGTCGCTCTCCCGCCAGGAGCGGGAGTACCTGCGCGAGCGGATGCGCTCCGGGAAGTTCCTGATCGACTCGATCGAGCAGCGGCAGAGGACCATCGAGCGGATCACGCGCGAGATCCTGAAGGCCCAGGCCGCCTTTTTCGACCGCGGAGTGTCCCAGCTCCAGCCGCTCACCATGACGCGGATCGCGACCATCGTCGGCGTGCACGAGACGACCGTCAGCCGAGCAATCGCCAACAAGTACATCAAGACCCCGCACGGCGTCTTCGACTTCAAGTATTTCTTCACCCCGGGCTACCAGGCCGACGGCGGGGCGGCCGTGTCGAACACGAGCGTGAAGGAGATGATCGCCGACACGGTCGCCGGCGAGGACAAGGCGTCGCCCCTCAGCGACCAGGAGATTGTCGTCGGGCTCCATGGCAAGGGCCTCACGATCGCCCGCCGCACCGTGGCCAAGTACCGCGAGGAACTGGGCATCCTGCCGAGCAACCTTCGCAGGGACTACAAGTAGCTTCCGAGTCTCCTTCCATGGCAGAGTCTGACTTCTTGAGAAGCTACCCAATGCATGTCGCCCGGTTGCAGGCAGCAATCGTCGGGGACGCCGCGCTTGAGGCCGCGGTTGGCGGGGACTTCATAACCGTCGGAAAGATCGAGTTGTCCCTGCTCCGTTCCATTGGATTGTCCGAAGGGCATTTTCTTGTGGATGTGGGCTGCGGGAGCGGTCGGCTGGCCTTTCAGTTAACTTCGATCAAGAACTTGATATACTTGGGAACGGATGTGGTTCCGGCATTGCTGGCGCACGCAAAACAGCTGACTCAGCAGCCACAATGGAGATTCGAGCTCACGGACGGTGTCAGAATCCCCTGCGCGAGCGAATCGGCCGACTACGTGTGTTTTTTTTCGGTGTTTACCCACCTGAGGCATGAGGAAACCTACAAGTACCTCGAAGAGGCAAAGCGCGTGCTTAAGCCGGGGGGACGCGTCGTCTTCTCATTCCTGGAGTTTCTCATCTTCTCCCACTGGGCTGTCTTCCAGAATTCTTTGAAGAACTCAGGACCTGACGATTGCATTTCTCAGTTCATGGACCGCCATGCGATCAGGCTGTTTGCCCATCATCTCGGTCTCAACATCGACTTCGTTGCCGATGGGGATAAACCCCACATACCCGTTGAGGACGAGCTGCTGCGCTGGTCCAACGGAGGCTTCACCGCCGGACTCGGCGCCCTGGGCCAGTCGGTGGCGGTGCTTTCCAAGCCACGGGCCTGAGCCTCATGCGGCCGACGCGGGCACTAACCAAGGTTAGTTTGGATCCAGCGACGCTGTCTTGTATGTTCCTGGCCGCCAATTGGCGCCCTCAAGGGGAATTGAACCCCTGTTTGAGCCTTGAGAGGGCTCCGTCCTAGCCGCTAGACGATGAGGGCGAAAGCGGGAGGTACAGGCTCCGAATTTCGGCGCATTCGTCAAGGGTCAAAGGCAGGGGCTGGATGAAGGCGTTTATCAGGTAGGGGCGCGCGGCCCGCGCGCCCGGACCTGCGAATGGCCCGAGAGTACTCCCGGACGGGCGGGCCGCCCGTCCCTACCTTTTCTGTCGGTTCTGCTAGACTTTATCAGTCCCGCCACTCGCCCTTGACCTGATGGTAGCGTCCATCGTGGTCCTTTTCCCAACGCGGCGGTGCCCAATGGTGGTGGCCATGCGGGGGGCGGTCCCAATGGCCGGCAACCCACTGGTATTGGCCGGGTGCGCCATCCCAGAAGCCCGCGACCCAGATGTAGTCAGGGCCGGGGCGATCCCTTTCGAAGAACACCTCGTGCCGGGGCGGAGGTGGCCCAGCAAGCTCAAGGTTGATCGAGATATCGGCCAAGACGGGTGAAGCGAGAAGTTTGGGGCCGGTGAATCCGGCGACCGCAAAAAGGCTGAGCCCACCGGCGACTCGGGCAGCGATTGAGCGGGAAGACGAAAAGTTCTTTAGTTGAGACATGGTGTTCCTTGGACCGGTGGAACCGGGCGAGGTCCCTTGCGATTCGAAGATCGCAGGTGGGGTGTTCACCTCCGTAGTGGTTGGCGGGGAACCACCCGCGGTCCTCAGTCGCCCAGGCAGGTGCCCACGCGGCGGGCGGCCTCGATCCACTGGTGCCCGAGCGGGACGGTCTTCAGGTTGCCGGCGACATCCTTGATCGGGACCGCCTTCACACCGCTGCCGCGCGCCGCCACCATGACCCCGAAGATTCCTTCGTGGATCAGCCGGGCGCACTCGGTGCCAAGCCGCGTCGCAAGAAGCCGGTCCTGGACGGAGGGCGTGCCACCGCGCTGCACGTAACCTAGGATCGTGACCCTGGCCTCAAGACCTGTCAGCTCCTCAAGCTGTTCGGCCAGGCGCAGGGTGTTGCCCCTGTGCCTCGAATCGAGCTCCTTCATCTCCTCCTTGATCGCAAGCCGCCCCTCCGCGGTCTTCGCAAGCTTCTTTCTCCGATTGGCGTCGGCAAAGGCCGCCGCGTATTCCTTGGACAGCGCGCCTTCGGCGACCGCCACGATGCTGAAATTGCCGTGCTTGCGGGAGCGGCTGCGGATGGCCGCGGCCGCCTTCTCGATGTCGTAGGGGATCTCGGGGATCAGGATCACATCGGCCCCGCCCCCGATGCCGGAGCCCAGGGTGAGCCAGCCCGCCCGGTGCCCCATGATTTCCGCGACGACGATGCGGTGGTGGCTGTGCGCCGTGCTGTGCAGGCGGTCGAGCGCCTCGGCTGCAATCCCGAGCGCGGTGTCGAAGCCGATCGTCGCGTCGGTCAGCGCCACGTCGTTGTCGATCGTCTTTGGCAGCGTGATGATGTTCAGCCCCTCGTTTACGAGGCGGAGCGCGTTCTTGTGGGTGCCGCCTCCCCCGATGCACACCAGCGCCGAGAGGCCGTGCTTCCTGTAGTTCGCGACGATGACCTTGGTCATGTCGCGCTCGCGGCCGTCGATGCTCATCCGGTGCAGCTTCTCGCGCGAGGTTCCCAGGATGGTCCCACCCACGGTCAGGATCCCGGCGAGCGTATTTTTGTTCAGTTCGACAAAGCGATCCTCGGCAAGCCCGAGGAACCCGTCTCGGAACCCGATGATCTCCCAACCGTACTCACCGATCGCCGCCTTTCCGACCGCCCGGATGGCGGCGTTCAGGCCGGGGCTGTCGCCCCCGGCGGTCAGGATGCCGATGCGCTTCTTGGTTGTCCGGTTCATCGCGAGCCCGGAGGATCGCGCGACGGCCAGTCCGTGTCCAGCCCATCGCGGCCCTCCGTGGCAGGCTGGACCGCCCACCCATTCAATTGGCGTCCAGGCTGAATTGCACGGGCACTGCCATCCTGAAGGAGACCAGCTTGCCGTCGACTCGGCCCGGCTCGAAGCGCCAGTGCTCCACGCCACGCAGCGCCGGTTCCTCAAAGACAGGGTCGCTTGACCGGATGACGACCGGGTCCCGAACCGTGCCGGACCGGTCGACCAGGAACTCCACGACGACCGTCCCCGTCTCCCCGCGGGCTCTTGCATCGACGGGATAGGCTGGGGACGGCTGGGAGGTCGCATGCGGCGCATGGTCGAGGCGGCGCGGGTCCATGATCGGGCCACTTCTTCCATCGCCGTCCCCAGGGCTCCTGGGCCCAAAACTATTGGGTTCGATTCGGTCTGTGACATGAACGGGTTGGACTTCCTGGGCGGGCACCTCGGGCTCCGTGACGGTTTGGTCATCCGAAGGAACCAAGGTTGGTCGGGGCGGAAGATCAGGCATGGTCGGGTGCGGCTCGCTCGACCCGGCATCCCCAGGCACATCCACCGGGTCCTGGGGCTCCGTGACCTGGATCAGCCTGGGAACATCCATCGTGGTCGCGGGCCGCACGGCGGGCACGCGAATCGGGGGCCTGAAACCGAACAGAATCGCGGAATGCACGACCAAGGCCACCGCGAGGGGTAACGCGAATCGACGCTTCATATCAGCCTCCTGGTTGAGATTTTGCTAACCGGAAATCGGCTTGAAACCTGGCGTTTGGCGAACGTAGGGGACACCCACGCCCACGGCGGGTTCCCCTTCCATGCGACTTTTTTGGGCATTCCCACAGGCGGGCTGCGCTGATACGGTCCTGCGGCCCCAACCGAAGCCTGACCCCGAGTTCCCGCATGAAAATTGACACCGAATCCTTCCGCGTCCCCGAGCACAGCAAGGTCAGGCTCAAGGACTGGCCCACCCGGATTAAGCCCTTCTTCAAGGACAAGGCCCCGTACTCGAAGCTGATGGCTGAGCATGTCCATAAGCTGAGGGCTCACCAGAACCTGCTCTACGCGAACAACCGGTACGCCCTCCTCCTGATCTTCCAGGCGATGGACGCGGCGGGCAAGGACGGGGCGATCAAGCATGTGATGTCCGGGGTCAACCCGCAGGGGTGCCAGGTGTTCAGCTTCAAGCACCCGAGCGCCCAGGAGCTCGACCACGACTTTCTCTGGCGGACCACCCGCTGCCTGCCGGAGCGCGGTCGTATCGGGATCTTCAACCGCTCCTACTATGAGGAAGTCCTGATCGTCCGCGTGCACCCCGGGATCCTCAAGGGCCAGAAACTGCCCGACGAGGCGCTGCACGGGGACATCTGGAAACACCGCTACACGTCGATCAACGACCTGGAGAAGCACCTTCACCGCAACGGCACGCGGGTCGTGAAGTTCTTCCTCCACCTATCCAAGGAGGAGCAGCGCAAGCGCTTCCTCGCGCGGGTCGAGGATCCCAACAAGAACTGGAAGTTCAGCCAGGCGGACATCGAGGAGCGCGGCTACTGGAAGGACTACCAGCGCGCGTACGAGGAATGCCTATCCGAGACGAGCACGGAGACCTCCCCCTGGTACGCGGTTCCGGCCGACGACAAGGATGTCGCCCGGCTGGTGATATCGGAGGTGATCCTGAAAACCCTCGACGGCCTGAAGATGAGCTATCCCAGGCTGGACAAGGCGGGCCGCAAGGAACTCCTCTCCATGCACAAGGTGCTGAGCCGGTGATGCCCCACCCCTCGACCCCCGCCATCCTGGCGATCTTCGCCCTAACGTACCTCGGCATCGCCGCCGGCCGCGTGCCGGGCCTGAAGCTGAACCGGATCGGCATCGCGATCCTCGGGGCGATCGCAATCACGATCTTCTCGGGCCTGCCCACGAACGAGGTGATCGGGTTCGTGAACTGGCCCACGCTCCTCCTCCTCTTCGGCTTCTTCGTCCTCTCGGCCCAGCTGCGCCTCTCCGGCTTCTTCGACTGGGTGGCGGGCGGGATCTCAGCCAGGCTCGGGCATCCCGGCTGGTTCCTTCTGACCCTCATGCTGTCGACCGCCGCCCTGTCGGCATTCCTCAACCATGACATCGTGTGCTTTGTCTTCACGCCGATCGTGGGGCTGGCGCTGCTCCGGAGGGGGCTGAATCCCATCCCGTTCCTGGTCGCCCTCGCGATCTCGAGCAACATCGGCTCGGCCGCCACCCTGATCGGAAACTCCCAGGACATGCTGATCGCCCAGACGGCGGGCCTGGGCTTCGGGCGCTACGCACTTTGGTGCATTCCCCCGGTGGTGTTGTCGCTCGGTTGCGCCCATGGCCTGATCTGGGCCCTCTCCAAGGACAACCTCGCCCTGCAGGGGCCGGCGCCTCCGGATGCGGGCGCGCCGCCGCGTCCGCTCGATCGCGCGCACACGGCGAAGGGGCTGGTGATCTTTGTCCTCGTGATCGCGTTTTTTTTCACATCGATACCCAAGGAGATCATCGCGCTCACCGCCGCCGGAATCCATCTCGCCAGCCCGAAGTTCAGGACGGAGGACGTGCTGGCGCTCGTGGAATGGCCCATCCTGGTGCTCTTTATGGGGCTTTTCGTGGTGACAGGGGCCTTCCAGTCGACCGGCAGCGGAGACATCGCGGTCCGGTGGCTCGCACACGCAGGCGTCAACCTGGCGTCGCCGTCGGTCCTGGCCGTCGTCACGGCAGCCCTCTCGAACCTGATCGGAAACGCCGCGGCCGTGCTCCTGCTCGTAAAGGTGGTCAACCTCGCGCATCCGGCCACGGCCTACGTCCTGGCGCTTGCGAACAGCTTCGGGGGGAGCCTGGTCATCATCGGGAGTGTCGCCAACATCATCGTCGTCCAGCAGGCGCGGCAGCTTGGGATCGACATCTCCTTCAGGGCGTTCGCCCGCCTTGGCGTCCCAGTCACGCTGGCCAGTCTTGCAGTCCTCCTCGCCTGGGCATCGGTCCTGGGTTGACCCGCGCCGAACGATTCAAAGCATCCAGCCTGTGGAAGACCTCGGCCATCTCTTCGTCCAGAACCGCGCATGGGCAGACGGCATACGGGCGCGGGATCCCGAGTTTTTTTTGAAGTTGTCCAGGCAGCAGACACCCCAGTACCTCTGGATTGGCTGCTCAGACAGCCGGGTTCCCGCGAACGAGATCGTGAACCTCCTTCCCGGGGAGCTCTTCGTGCACCGGAACATCGCCAACGTGGTCGTGCACACGGACTTGAACTGCCTCTCGGTGATGCAGTTCGCGGTCGATATCCTCAAGGTGAAGCACATCATCGTATGCGGGCACTACGGTTGCAGCGGAGTCACGGCAGCCCTGCGCTGCGACCGGATCGGCCTCGCGGACAACTGGCTGCGCCATGTGCAGGACGTCTCGGACAAGCACAGGTCCTGCCTTCACGCGCTCCCCGGGGAGCAGGAGCGCACCAACCTCCTCTGCGAGCTGAACGTGATCGAGCAGGTGAGCAACGTCTGCCAGACGACGATTGTCCGCGAAGCCTGGGAGCGCGGCCAGCCGCTCTCCGTGCACGGATGGATCTACGGGCTCAAGGACGGGCTCCTCAGGAACCTCGGCTTGAATGCGTCCTCCACCGGAGAATTCGGGAGGCAGTACGCCGCAGCCCGGGATGCCCTAACAGAGTGTTGACCGCGCCCGCGGCGGAAGCCGGTCAGCTGTCGACCAGCGCCAGGAGGAAGCCATCGTGGCCCTTGCTGCCGACCGTCTGGAGAACGGTGGCGCTCAGCCGCGGCTCGGCGGCCACAAGCTCATGGAAGCGCCGGATGCCAATCGTATGGGGATCGGTGATGGAGGCGTCGGCCACCGCTCCCTTGCGGACCACGTTGTCCGCCACGATCAGGGTCCCGGGACGGGACAGCTTGAGGGCCCAGCCCAGGTACTCCGGGTAGCCCTCCTTGTCGGCGTCGATGAAGATCAGGTCGAATGGCCCGAGTCCTTCGGACAGCAGCCCGGGCAGCGTGTCCAGCGCGCGCCCCATCCGCACCTCGACCGCTGAAGCGAGTCCGGCCCGCGCGAGATTGGCCTTGGCGACCGCCGCGTGCCGCGGCTCGTACTCGAGCGTCACCAGCCGCCCCCCCTCGGGAAGGGCGCGGGCAAGCCAGATCGTGCTGTAGCCTCCGAGGGTGCCGATTTCCAGGATGCGGCGGGACCCGTGGGAACGCGCCAACAGCATGAGGAACTTTCCCTGCGCCGGGCTCACGCTGATCGGCGGCAGGCCGGCGGCAGTGCTGTCGGCCTGTGCCGCGTCGAGCACCGGGTCGGGGGGCATAAAGAGTCCGGCGGCGTAGGCGTCGACGGCGGTCCAAGTCTCCTGGGGGTTCATGGTTTCAAGGTAACGACAACTGCTCCGGCGTCTAGAGGCTTTCAAGGTCGCGGGCCAACCGAGCCTCCGCCCCGGCAAGAAAAGATCTTCCTTTGGTTTTCGCGCGGGAGTACGGTGGGGTCCTTCTTTGTCATGCGTAACCCGGTCATAATTCAGGGCGGCATGGGTGTCGCCGTCTCCGACTGGAGACTCGCGCGCGCCGTCTCCGTCCTCGGGGAGCTGGGAGTGGTGTCGGGAACCGCGTTGGCGATCATCCTCTCAAGGAGGCTGCAGTCGGGTGACCTGGGTGGAGAGATGCGCCGGGCATTGGCTCATTTCCCCCTGCAGGCCCTGGCGAAGCGGGTGCTCGCCGACCACTATATCCCGGGAGGCAAGGGCCCCAAAACTCCGTACAAACTAACGGCGATGCCGAGCCTGCACTGCCCTGCAGACCTGGTCGAACTGACCATCGCGGCAAACTTCGTCGAGATCTACCTCGCGAAGGAGGGCCACCCCGGGCTCGTCGGGATAAATCTGTTGGAGAAAGTCCAGATCCCCACCCTGCCGTCGCTCTACGGCGCCATGCTCGCGGACGTGGACTTTGTGCTCATGGGGGCGGGCATTCCGCGCTACATCCCGGGCATGCTCGACAAGCTTGCGGCGGGCGAGCCGGCCGAGCTGAAGGTCGACGTCGCCGGGTCGTTGCCGGGCGAGACCTTCACCACCCGGCTCGATCCGGCGGCCCACGGCTTCGCGGGGCGCCGGCTCCGGCGCCCTCGGTTCCTGGCGATCGTATCGTCGGCAACGCTCGCCATCACGCTCGCCAAAAAATCCAACGGGGCCGTGGACGGATTCGTGGTCGAGGGCGATCTGGCCGGCGGCCACAACGCTCCGCCGCGCGGAGTCCCGCAGTTCGACGGCCTCGGGCAGCCGGTTTACGGGCCACGGGACGTCCCTGACCTCCAGAAGATACGCGATCTCGGCCTGCCGTTCTGGCTGGCGGGCTCCCAGGGCCGCCCGGAAAAGCTGGCCGAGGCGCTGGCCCTGGGTGCCTCGGGGATCCAGGTCGGCACCGCATTCGCCTTCTGCGCGGAGTCGGGCATCGAACCCGGCCTGAAGCGCCAGACGATTCGCGCGAGCCGCACCGGCAACGCCAAGGTGTTCACCGACCCGTCCGCCTCGCCGACAGGCTTCCCTTTCAAGGTGGTCGGATTGCCAGGCACCCTGTCGGAGTCAGAGGTGTACCAATCACGGCCGAGGATATGCGACCTAGGCGGCCTTCGGGCACTTTATCGAAAGGCGGATGGGAGCGTCGGTTACCGCTGTCCGGGAGAACCGGTCGGGGACTTTGTGCGCAAGGGCGGCCTCGCGGCCAACACAGTCGACCGGAAGTGCCTCTGCAACGGACTGACGGCGACCGCAGGGCTTGCGCAGACCCGCGCAGGAGTGCCGGAGCCCGCGCTTGTCACTGCGGGCAATGAACTGGCGGAGCTGGCGCGCCTGTCGGATCCGGGTGAGGATAATTACTCCGCCGCGGACGTGGTGGACTACCTTCGGGGGCCGTGAACCCCGATCACTTGCCCGCGTAGGATATCCGCCAGAGGGTGTCGTTCGCGTCGTCGGTCACAAGCAGGGCCCCGTCCCGGGCAACGGTCACCCCGACCGGACGCCCCCAGACGTGGCCGTTGTCGACGACAAACCCGGTCAGGAAGTCCTCGTACTCCCCGGTCGGAACCCCATTCCTGAGAAACACGCGGACAACCTTGTTGCCGGTCCGCACCGAGCGGTTCCAGGAGCCGTGAAACGCCACAAAGGCGTCGCCGCGGTACTCGGCCGGAAACGCCGAGGGACCCGAGGCGCTTTCCGGGTAGAACGTCATTTCCAGGGGAGCCGAATGCGACTGGAACAGGACGTCCGGAACGGTCGCGCGTCCCGCCAGGTCCGGGCGTTCCCCCGCGTGGCGCGGGTCCTCGTGGTTTCCCAGGTAGTACCAGGGCCAGCCGTAGAAGGCCCCCTCCTGGACATGCGTGACGTAATCCGGGACGAGGTTATCCCCGAGGGCGTCGCGCTCATTGGTGGAGCCCCACAGTTCCCCGGTTTCCGGCTGGACGCACAGGCCGACCGCGTTTCGGATCCCGGTCGCAAAGATCCGGACGGGGTCACGCCCGTCGGGATCGGTCACAAGGACGTCCGCGCGATTCGCCTCATTTCCCCAAGCGGCACCCAGGGCATGGGTCGCCTCCCACTCGCGGATTTCACCGGGGGTCTTCAGCGGCATCCCATCGGCGACGTTCGAGCCGGAGCCGACCGAGATGAACATCCGCCGGCCGTCCAGCGAGAAGACGACGTCCCGGGTCGAGTGGCCTCCCGTGCTGTCGGCAAGATGCGGGACGATCACCTCGGCCGGCCCGCGGGCCTGGAGGTCGCCGTTCCGGTACGGGAAGCGGACCACGGAATTCAGGTTGGCCACATACACCCACTGCGGATCGTCGCCCAGAGGATAGAATGCGATCCCGAAGGGCCCGCTCAAGTCGTCGGCAAAGATCGTGTTTTCGGAAGGGGCCTCCGCCCCGTCGGCCGCCCTCAGAACCCGGATCCGGCCCCTTTTGGTCTCGGCGATGAAGATGTCCCCGTTGGGGGCCTTGCGCAAGAGACGCGGGCCCGAAAGCCCGGACACAAACGACCGGACCTGAAACCCCGACGGCACCGACAGGATCGCGCCCTCCGGGCGGTCCGACGTCTGTGGGCCGTTTTGGGCCGACTCGGATACAAACGGGGGCGGCAAGTCCGCCACATGCACGGAGTGACGAACGCCGGGTGCATCGTTCGTCCAATCCCCCGGGCTCGGCGCCGCGTGGGGCATGGCGGCGAGCTGGGCGGCCGTCGGGAAGGCGACGGCCGGCAGGGTCGAGAGAAACGCGATCAGGTTGCTGCGATCCGCCGGGTCGGGCACGGTGATGACCATGGCCGTGCCTGGCACCATAGCGGCGGGCCCGACGAGGAACCGGCCCAGCGTCGCGGCGTCCCAGGTGAGGTGCGACGCCTTCAGGGCCTTGGTGTACCCAAAGTTTGGAACTGAGGCCGCCGGCCTCCCGACGACCCCGGCGAGGATAGGGCCCTGGCCCGCCCCAGGGCGCGTTTCCTTGCCGGTGGAGTGGCAGACCGCACAGTTCTGCTGAAACAGAATCCGCCCCCTGTTAGGATTGTTGGAGATCGGTAGCTTTGCGCCGGAACAGGCTGAGGCTCCGAGGACTGCAGTGGCGAGGGCAACAAGGGCGGGGGCGCGGGTGGAAGGGATCATGGGGAAAGCGGGATTCTAACCAACCAAGTTCGGAACGCAATCGGGCGCGGCAGTTTACGCTTCGCCTACCTTGTCATCCTGAGCGAAGTGATGGATTGGAAAGCTACAATTTGTTAACGCTTTTGGCCTTAGGTTTTATTAGGGGAAAGCTCCAGCGTGGCGTAGTCTTGATCCGTGAAAGCGGCCTTCGACCTTGGAAGACTTGCGCAAGGCGCCCGCAGGCGGATTGCGCTGCCGGCGGCCTTTCTCGCTGCCGCAACTGTTTTCACCCCGCAAGCGCTTGCTGTATGGCCTCCGGACTCCTCTCCGCACAAGCAGGCGGCTGCCGAGGTGAAGAGGTTCCTGGCCGCGGCACGGGAATCCAACTACGGGGCGATCAGCACGGGCGATGATCAGACTTTCTCGGCCGTGACCCGGCAGCAGTTTGAAGCCTTCGCCGCGGAATTCGGAAGCCGGCTCAAGTGCTGCGCCGGGGTCTCCCTGTTGGGCGTCCTGAAAAAGGGGGACGAGCAGATTGAACTTTGGAAGGTCGCATTTGGCGACGGGAGCGACGACCTCCTGATGGAACTCGGCATGAGGGGCGATCGGGTCGCGACCCTGGCGGCAGATTAGCAGGCTACTCGAGTTGCTTGCGGAAGTCGTCGAACAGGCGCTTCAGGTCGGCAAGTTCGGCGCGCAGGCTGGCGGAATCCTGCTCCAGCTTGGCCAGCCGCTCATTTTCAAACCGCACCTCGACCACCGCAGGCTCCTGGTTCGCCGCGAATTCCGGGGGCGGGAGCTCCACCACGCCGCCGAGCAGATGCGCGAAACGCTGTTCCTTTAGCCCCGGTTGGCGCGGCAATTTGACGACCAGGGGCAGGGCCTGCCGCAGGATCAACGCGTCTAGAACCGCCTCGACCTCCCCCAGCCCGGCAAACTCGTGCATGCGTCCCGTTCTCCCCCGGATCTCGCCGACCGTCTGGGGGCCCCGCAGCATGAGGACGCACAGGACGGCGATCTCCGGCCGCTGCAGATCGAAGAACTTGTCGAACCTGTGTCCGTACTTGGCCACCCGGCTGTCGGCCCCCTGGAACTCGTACGCCAGGCTCTTCTCGCGCAGCGAATCAAGGGCGCGCACGACATCCTTCTCGCCGAAGGCCACCACTGGATCGCGGTTGGAGCTCTGGTTGCAGGCATTGGTCAACGCATTCAGCGTGAGCGGGTAGTAGTCCGGGGTCGTGATGTCCTTCTCGACCAGCGAGCCCAGCACACGGATTTCGGCCGGGTTGAGAGCGGAAAGTGGATCGTTGGGCATGTGCGTTCACTCAGTTCAAGCTGATTTGCCCCGGCATATCAACAGCCGCGGTCTTTGTTGCATTGCGAGGGCCGACCAGTGACCCCACCCGGGCGAGAATGTGGAGCAGGCCGTCTCGCGGACTACGGACGGTCGTTGCGGACGTAGACGCGCATCGCCTTGACGTCGGCAGCCAGCCGGTAATTCGACCGAAGGTAGCCATCGAGTTCGCTGAAGCACTCATGTCCATTGGCCCGGCTGGAGAACGCAAAGTTGCCCTCGCCGGCGGCGTCGACCAGGACAGGCGGCCTGCTCCGTGTCAGATCGGCCATGTATCGCGCACGGTAGTAGGGCTGCAACCCGGTGTATTCGAGCTGCCGCCAATTGTTGCCGTCGCGCGTGGCCTGGACCATGCCCGTCTGAATCCAAAGGGTCGGATACCAGCCCCAGATTCCCAATGCTTCTCCCGGCCTGGCGTGCTTCAGGACCTCCCGCGCGACCTCCCCCCGTTGGAGCATTCCATGGTTCGCGGCAAAGCTCCCCATATCCGCCTGGTTTTCGTGGATCCGCCAGTGGATCTGAGGCGCCAGCCCGAGGGCCAGGACCGCGGCGAGGATCAACGCTTGGCAGGCCCTGCGCGCCGGGGGCGAGGAGGCCGATCGCCGCAGCGCCGCCTCAATCACAGCGCCAGCGAGCAGCCCGGCCGCGAGGCCTGCGGGAAAAATCATCACCTGAAGATAATGTGGAAAGGGACGGCCGGGAGCCATCGCGGCGTAGATGGAGGCAAGTACAAGGCCCACGGCGAAGACCGCCCAGCGCCGGTGCCATCGGTCGATCCAGCGCCAGGCGAACAGCGCGCAGACTAGGGCGCAGGAAAGCCACAGAAAGTACGGCCCGAAGTCCGGCACCGGGGCGCAAAGGTCGAAAAACCGTCCGGGGGTCTCCGCCCACGAGTACGAGCGCGAGCCCGCATACCGGAGATTATCAAGGAGGTAGCTCTCGTAAAAGTCCGGCCATAGGCCCCGCCGCCAAATCCAAAGAAGCGTCAGCGCCGGGACGGCCAGTCCGCAGGCGGCGAAGGCCGCGCACGTCCGGAGCCGGGCGCCCCAGGCGGCGCCCCCTGCGCGGCAAATCTGCCAGAAGCCAAAGACGGCCACCCAGGCGGCGACCGGCGCCAGCTGCAGCTTTCCGAACGGCACGGCGCCGAGCACAAGCCCGGCCGCGAACAGCCTGGGCCCTGGCCGAAGGCGGCCGGAGGAGTCCCAGGCCGTGACCAATAGTACGGACGCCAACGCGATCATCGCGTCCGGGGCGTGCTCGCTGCTGTACTGGGTGAAATTCCAAAAATCCGTGAATGCGTGCATCGCGAACAAAGGCAGGACGAGCACGCGGCCCAGTCCGTCCCCGAAAAAGTGCGCCAGCACAAGCCATGCGCACAGGATTTCCAACCACGCGAGCAGCGCGCTGACGGTTCGGGCTTCCGTGTAGTCCATGGTTCCCGTGAGCCGGAGCGCGCCGAGGAGTGGCCAGTCGACCAAGGGCCCGTGGGTCGTCCCGTCGACGCTTCGCCAGAACGTGGAATCGTGGCTGAGCGTCAGCGCCCCGGACATCATCTGGCTCTCGTCCGGGTCCTGGAGCTCGCGGTTGTCGAAAAGGATCGGCCACCGAAACGCCAGGATGCTGAGCAACGACAGGCCGACGAACAGGCCGGGCTTGCACCACCACCGCCGGCCTCCCCAGGGCAGCGCTGCGCCCACGGCGACCGCCGCCGCCACGGCGAACACGGACCAGGCGGTCACCCAAAATCGGGCCGGCGAGCCGTCAAGCCAGGCGAGCACGCCCCCAGCGCTCAAGGTTCCCTCTTTGAGAATATCCATTTCAGGGACCTGCGACGGATGGCCATCACGGCGACAAACATCTTGAAGGGATCCTTGAGAAACGAGACCTTGCCTCCCGGAGTCTCGTGCCAGTCGATCGGAACCTCCTCAATGGGGTTTCCCGAACGCAGGACCGCCATCATCAGCTCCACGTCAAAGGCAAAGCCCTGTTCCCGCAGGACCGGGCGGATGGCGCGGTACACGGCCGCCGGCACAATCTTGATGCCGCATTGGGAATCGTACACGCCGACGCCGGTGACGAGGCTGACCAGCGTCGCAAAGACCCGGCCGGACGCGTGCCGCCAACGCAGACGCCCTACGTCCCGGCCGAGCATCTTCACCCTCGACCCGAACAGGGTCATGTCGTTCGGGCGGCGGTCCAGGGCCATCCTTCCCAGGCGCGCAACCTCGCGGGCCCCGATCGAACCATCGGCGTCCACAAACGCCAGAAAATCGCAAGCCGGACACGCGTCCCATCCGGCGAGGACCGCCCCGCCCTTCCCCCGGTTGACGGGCAGCTCCAGCAGCCGCAGAAGGCCCGGGTGGTCCGCCTGGAGGGGTTTCAGGACGGCCCGCAGGCGCGGGAGCTCGGGCCCGCCGGAACCGTCATCCACGACGACAACGCGGGACTTCATGGGCTCCGATTCGAGCAGCGGAAGCAGTTCCCGAAGAAACGGCCCGATCCGCGCGCTCTCGCGAAAGGCGGGGACAACGAGCCAGATTTCGACAGGTCCGTCGCCTTCAAAGGGGTTTGATGTGGGGCCCGGAGTCATGGAAGGCGCCGGATTTCAATCCAAGGGCGCCATGAGCGCAACACCTGGGATGCCCGGCCTCAGCGATCGCCCGGCTCCGGACCTCCTGCCAGGTGAAAGAGCCACAGCAGGACGGCGAGCGAAAGCGCAAGGATGAACATCGGGCCCAGTTGGAAGATTCGGGCCTCGGCGGCGGGCGTCGGCGGAATCCAGACCCTGACAAAGGCAATAACCTGCAACGCCGCAACCAGCCAAAACCCGAAACGCCACAAGCGCCAGAGGGCGCTCCCGAGGGCAAGCATGACCACAAGCTGGCACGCAAATGTTCCTTGGTGATTGAACGTGCTGCCCGGGATGAACATCAGCGCCCCCCACAGGACCAGCGTCAGGGCGATCCACAGCAGGGCGCGGCAAGCCGACGGCCAGTAGCTCCGGCACCTGCCCAGGATCATCGCCGCAAGCACCAGAATGGCCGCCGGGGCCCACCATCCGAGGGATGGAAGGAAGTAAAATGACTCGTCAACCCGCCTGCCGAAAAAACTGCCGCCAAACGCGAGCGCCCTGAACGAGCATCCGCTCGTCATGGTCTGATAGTTGATCTCCCGCACTTGGAGCCAACGCGACCAGCTCATGTGCCGGTAGGATGAGAGAAGCGTCTCAAGGAAACCCCTTGCGTCGGGGTGAACTTGGCCGGCGAAGTGCCACTTGAGGAGTCGGTTCCCCGGTGGATCAATAAACTTCTGGTAGCAAAACCATGGGAAGACCATGACCGCGGAGCCGGCCGCGGCGCAGCCCCAAAAAGCCCTCCCCCTTTGCCTCGCCGAGAAAAACATGAACGGGATCAGGCCAAGCAATGCAAAGGCCACGCCACCGTGCGCAAGAAAAGACAGGCCCACACTGGCCCCGCCAAGAATTGCACTTTTCCTGGAAATCTTCATCTCAAACAGAAGGGTGTATCCGACCAGCAGGAGCGCTCCAGCGGCCATCTTTGGCCAGACATAGACCGAGTTGAACGCGAACAGGCCGGTTGCGGCGACGGCAACCATGACAGCGACGGCTCCTCTCCGCTCCATGCCGACCGCCCTCAGCCAACCCCAGCCCGCCGCGACCCACAGCAGCTGGAACCAAATTCCGGCATACTGCGCGCACGAGGAAAAGTCACCGTTCAGCACGGAGAAGGGGGCGCCGAACAAAAGGACCCATCCAGCCTGCAGCGGCGGCCGGTCGCTGCTGAGCCAATCGCCGAACTTCGCCCTTGCATCGCCGCCTGTCCAAAGTTGATGGGCGTAGAACTGTGGAATCTGGTTGTCCGAGACCATTCCATCGAAGTACCGGGTTCCAGAAAGAGCCAATACGTTGGAATTTGGGGAGTAGCTTAGAAGCAGCGAGAAGTAGACTGCGCCGATGGCGAAGGTCAGGAGCACAATCAGAAGAGCCTCCCTTGAGGCCGTTTCAGGCACCTTTGCCGCATCGGGGCCCGGGCGGGGTCCCGCCAACGCAACCAGTGCGGCGATAAACACGGTGGCAATGGCCACCCGGGCCGCCACCGGACTCACAAAGGCGATAATGGATACCGCATACCCTGTCGCCGCCGCACAGACAAGCGCAACGGCAACCTCGCCGAAACGGGGCAGCCCCAGGCGCGACACCAGCCCTCTGCGATAGGCTTCCTCGACGAAAAGAACCAGGAGACCGACCGTCATGAAGTCGTGCAGTTGCTCCCAAAACCCAAACCATCGTGAAAGAAACCCAGGGAGGCTGCGAGGTTCGCTGATCGCAAACCATCCTCCCCACTCCTTTGCGTCGTCCACGCCGATAAGCCGGACTTTCGACCCCCGCCAGGACCCCGGCAGGACCCAGATCCGCCTCGACCAAACTTCGCCTGCATCGACCCTCACCAGGTAAAGCCGCTCTCCTGTCTGAAGGTTGTCCAGGTAGACTTGGTTTCCCGGTTTGGCGGGATAACCCCTGACGTAGAAAAGAAGGGCTTCCGGTGCCGGAAAAGGGCCGACCTCCAGCCTGCCGGTGTTCGTGTCGTTCCCGCACCATGACGACCAGTAGGCGCTCCCATCCGGCGGCCCTTGTATTTCCCCGGGAATCTGCCCGCTCAGCTTGAACGCCGGCGACGAAAGGACGGGGGGCGTTGGGTCGATCCGATGCCCGGAAATCAGGAAAGGGGCAAACCAGAGGGAGGCCGCGAGCAGGATGATGCCACTGGAACGAAACCGGGCTCGCTTGGCGGTCATCATCCGTTCGAGTAAGATCGAACCTTCGCCGAGTTCAAATTATACTTCTCGGTGTTGTGGCGGAAAGAATTGGAAATTCCCGGCTGCGCGGGTTTGATGGGGCGCAGGCACAGCAAATTACCCCATGGACGCCAACCCCAGGATTCGCACCATCGGCCTTGGCATGCTTCTACTGGCCGCACTCACATCACCCCGCACGCGGGCCCAGGACCGGGTCCAGATCGACTCCGGCGTCATAGAGGGGGTTCCGGGCGTGAACCCGGGGATCCGGGCATTCAAGGGAATCCCCTATGCGGCGCCGCCGGTGGGCGGCCTCAGGTGGAGGGAGCCTCAGCCTGTGGTGCCTTGGACGGGAGTCCGGAAAGCCGATGAGTTCGGCCCCAGGGCCATGCAGGGGTTCATCTATTCCGACATGATCTTCCGGGACAAGGGGCCGAGCGAAGACTGCCTGTACCTGAACGTGTGGACCCCGGCGAAGACGGCCGGGGAAAAGCTTCCGGTCATGTTCTGGATTCACGGCGGCGGATTTCAGGCGGGGTCCTCCTCGGAGCCGCGCCAGGATGGCGACCACCTCGCCAGCAAGGGCGTCGTCGTGGTCAGCATTAATTACCGGATGGGAATCTTTGGCTTCCTCGCCCACCCCGACCTCACCAGGGAATCCGGGCACGCAGCCTCCGGCAACTACGCGATCATGGACCAGATTGCAGCGCTCCGCTGGGTGCAGCGCAACATTGGGGCCTTTGGCGGCGACCCGGGCAATGTCACGATCTTCGGCGAATCGGCCGGCTCCTACTCGGTGAGTTTCCTGATGACTTCGCCGCCGGCCCGGGGACTGTTTGCAAAGGCCATTGGCGAGAGCGGTTCGTTCTTCAGGACCCGGGACACGGACGACGACAGGCTCGACATGCCGCTCGCCAAGGCCGAGCGGCTTGGGTTGCGGTTTGCGAAGACCCTGGGGGCCGGTTCGCTTGCGGAGCTGCGAGCGCTGCCTGCGGATGCGATCCTCAGGCTCCAGCTCTCCGGCGGAGCCTTCAAGATGACGGCGATCTTCGACGGCTTTGTGATGCCCGCGGATTCGGTCGCGGCGTGGAGGGCGGGCAGACAGGCCCACGTGCCCCTGCTCGCCGGCTGGACCGCGGACGAACAGAGGGCCAGCGCCACCTTCGGAAGCAAGCGGCCCACCGCGAAAAGCTTCATCGCCAAGACGCGACAAAAGTACGGGGACAGGGCAGACACGGTCCTGGAACTCTATCCTGCCGGATCCGACGACGAGGCCGTCCGGTCCGCCGGCGACCTCGCGGGCGACCAGTTCATCGCGTACTCCACATGGAGGATGATCGAGCTGCAGCTGGAGACTGGGCAGTCGCCGGTGTACCGGTATTCCTTCGACCGGAAGTGCCCCGTGGCGCCGGGCCGGATCATCAACGGGGCTCCCGCGACCGGGCTCGACGTCGGGGCCGCACACGCAAGCGACATCCCCTACGCATTCGGCGACCTGGCGTACTCGTCCGGGGTCTTGTGGGAGCCGGCGGACTGGAAGCTTTCGGAGGCGATGGAAACCTATTGGAGCAACTTCGCGAGGACCGGGAACCCGAACGGGCCCGGCCTGCCGGAGTGGCCGCAGTACAATAGGGAGGACGGATACCAGGTGCAGCATCTCGACGCTTCCATTTCCACTGCGCCGGAAAAGCATAGGGAGCGATACGAGTTCTGGTCTGCAGACGCGGCAAAGGTCGGGAAGTAACATGAAAACAACACGCTCCCTGGCCCTAATTTGCCTTTTTGTCGCGGGGGCGGCGGGCCTCCGGGCCCAATCGCTCTTCCTGGCGGAATACCACGGCCAAATGCTGCCCGTCCATGCCGTCGACGGGACCATTCCCGAGGTCAAGGTCCACGGCAAGTTAAAGCACGCAACGTACAGCCAGCGGCTAGGGATGAAGAAGTTCCCAGAGTTCGGGGATGGTTTCGCGAAGATCGAGGACAAGAACTTCCTCCTCTACAACGGCGATTTGAACAACGAGCTTCGTCTTGCCGCCATCATTCGTTCGAACCGGGATTTCAAGGATTGCTACTTTGTCGTCGTGTTCGAAAGACACGGGGACGCAGGCAAGGCGATGCTGGCGGCCGAAATTCCGGACTTGGACGCCAACCAAAAGATCCAATTCAGGTGCAGCCTGGCCATTACCGAGCAGATGACCCACCTGCCGTACTTTCTGCACCTTTTCTCGGGTGAGCGGGAAATCATGACCTCCGACCTCTCAAACGGATTTGTGATGGATAGGAGAGCCCGCAATGATTCCGGGATGCTGGCCGAAACGAGCCAAGCCCGGCCCATGCTGATCTACAAGCTGGCGCCCAGACGGCCCGATGAGCTGCCCGACGATGCCTCCGGAAGTTGCCTCATCCGTTTCACGATCGGCACCGGCGGGCAGGCCACGAACATTGAGGTTCTCTCGGCGACGCAGCCTGAGGTGAGCCAAAGCGCGACCGACGCGCTCGAGCAGTGGGTGTTCCGGCCGGCGATTGAAGACCACCACTTCGTTCCGACCACGATCAAGTATCCGTTCACGTTCGGCCCCCGTTCGTCGCAGGGAGGGTGACTGGGCTGGGCAAGAGCGCACGGGCCGGTCCGAGTTCGGAGGTAGGGACGCGCGGCTCGCGAGTCCGGGAATATCCTCGGGTCATTCCAAAACCCAGGACGAATTGGGTTTTTTCAAGAAGGGCCGAGGGGTAGTGAATGGGCGTTGGGGTATTCCCGGACGGGCGGGCCGCCCGTCCCTACCTTGAATCCGCTACTCCCCAATCTCAACCCTAGCCGGGACCCCATGGACCGAATCAGGGGCCACCCAAACGTAGAGAGAGCAGGGTTCGACAGCCCACTTTCCCTCGATGCCCCAGATCGCGAGTTCCTCCCGCCCGAGCTTGAAGGCGACGTGCTTCGTTTCCCCGGGGGCGAGGTGCACGCGTTCAAAGCCCTTCAACTCCCTGACCGGCCGGGCGACGCTGGTCCCGCGCAGCCTTATGTAGAATTGCACGACCTCCGTGCCCGCCAGGGAGCCGGTGTTCCGGACATCGGCGCCGACAGTCAGGGAAGCCTCACCCCGCTCGACGGCCGCCGCGCTCAGGGTCTTCGCATCGACGCTAACTCCTGAGAAGCGGTAGTGGGTGTAGGAAAGACCGTAGCCGAACGGATAGAGCGGACTGTTCGGCAGGTCGACATACCGCGACACGTAATAGTCGTCAGCCGGCGCCCCGGCATTGCCGATCGGATCGGTCTGGGGCCGTCCTGTGTTCAGGCTGTTGTAGTAGATCGGCACCTGACCCAGTGCCCGAGGAATGGAGACCGTGAGCCGCCCCTCCGGTTCGGAGTCGCCGAACAAAGTGTTGACGATGGCATTGCCCGCCTCCTTGCCCGGAAACCACGCCATGACGATCGCCGGAACATGCGCCGATGCCCAGGAGATCGCCAGCGGGCGCCCGCTGAACAGGACGAGGACGACTGGTTTTCCGGTCGAGACCACCGCCTCGAGAAGCTTCTCCTGGTTGCCGGGAAGGTCTATGTTGGAGCGCGACGAGGCCTCCCCGGACGTTGCGCGGCTTTCACCTAGGGCCATCACCACGAGGTCGGCGGCCCTCGCGCTCCGGACCGCCTCCGCAAAGCCCGACCCCGAATCCCCGTCCACCCTCGTGCCCTTGGTGCACGACACCGAGAATCCTCCCCGGAGAGCGCGCGCGGCAAGGGCGCTCCGCAGCGTGACCATGTCCCCGGGACGCCCAATGCAGGACCAGCAGCCGAGCATGTCCTCGGCGCTGTCGGCCAGAGGTCCAATCAGGGCGATCCGCTTCCCTCTCCCGGCGCCCAGGGGCAGAAGCGGTGAGCCGCCGACCTTCCGGTTCTCCAGGAGGACGAGGGATTCCTCGGCGGCCCGCAGGGCAAGCGCACGTCCCCTTTCGGCGGCTGCCGGGTCCGGGACAGCGGGCTCGGAAACGTAGGGCCGGTCAAAGAGGCCAAGGGCAAGCTTCATCCTCAGGATCCGGCGGACGGAATCGTCCAGGCTGGCCATCGGGACGGCTCCGGAGCGGACGAGGTCCGGGAGATGCCTGAGGAAAAGCCCGCTCTGCATGTCCATGTCCACGCCTGCGAGGAAGCTCTTCCGGGCCGCTGTCGCCTCGTCGTCTGCGATCCCATGCAGCATGAGCTCGCGGACTGCCGTCCAGTCGCTGTCGACGAATCCCTGGAAGCCCCATTCCTTCCGCAGCACCTGTCCCAGCGTAAACGCATTTGCGCTCGAGGGCACGCCGTTGATCGCATTGAAGGCCGACATGAGCGTGGCTGCCCCTTGGTCCACGGCCGCGTGGAACGGCGGCAGGTACACCTCCCGAAGCGTGCGCTCGGAAATTTCCGTCGAATTGTAGTCGCGGCCGGCCTCGGCCGCGCCGTAGCCGACGAAGTGCTTGGCGCAGGCCATGATGGAGTCCGGGGCCCCCAGATCCTTGCCCTGATAGCCGCGGACATACGCCCGGGCCATCGCCGAGCCAAGATACGGGTCCTCGCCGGAGCCCTCGGCAATCCTGCCCCAACGCGGGTCCCTAGCGATGTCGACCATCGGCGAAAAGGCCCAGCGCACACCCTGACTCGAGGCCTCCTCCGCGGCGAAGCGCGCCGTCCGCTCGACAAGACCGGGATCCCAGCTGGCGGACAGGCCGAGGGGTATAGGAAAGGTGGTCCGGAATCCGTGGATCACATCCATCCCGAAAAGGATCGGGATGTGGCGGGGCGATTCCTCGACCGCCTCACGCTGAAGCAGGTTGGTGTCGCGGGCCGTCGTCTTTCCGAGGATCGCCCCCACCCACCCCTTTCTCACCAGGTCATCGCAGGATAGCAGGAGATCGCCCGGGCCGCCCTTGGAGTCCGTCGCGATCTGGTTTAGCTGGCCCACCTTTTCCTCGAGGCTCATCCCCGCAAGCAGCGCGTCGACCCTTGCCTCGATCCGCGACGACAGCGGCGCGCCCGGCCCGGGACTGCGCGCTGGCTGGGCCGACAAAAGCGATGGGATGCAGCCGGCGGCCAGGAAGAGAAGGGCGGATCGGGGCATGGGGATGGACACGAGCCTCCGTTCGCCGCAGTTTCCAGCGCAATCCCAAAACTCATGCCAGGGTCCCTTCTCAAAGGCAGTGCGTTCGCCGCCGCGATGGCCGCCGCGGCCATCGCCGCGCGCGGGCTCGACCTTTCGCCGGAGAATTGGCCGGTCGAGGAGCGCGCGCGCGTGGAAGCGCTCGAGCTCAGGGGGCCCGCCCCGCCCGACTCCAGGGTGGTCGACGGCGCAAACGGCATCGTATCGGCCACGGTTTCGCCGGTCTCGGTCTACGCGGGGATGCAGACGCTCAGGAGCGGCGGCAACGCGGCCGACGCCGCGGCCGTGACCGCCCTGACCCAGGTGACGATGCAGCTCGGCTCGGTCGTCTCGTACGCGGGCGTCTTCACGATGCTCTACTACGACGCCTTCACGCACCGGGTGTTTTCGATGGACGCGGGCTACAACTCCTACCTGCACGAGACGGACCCGCTCTCCATCCGGCGCGGTGACCTCGGCCCGCTCAATTTCGGGCGCACGCCCGACGAGGGTGGCCTGCGGGGACGGGAAACCCTGGTGCCCGGCTTCATGGCGGGCGTCGAGGAAATGCAGGGCCGGTTCGGGAGGCTTCGGTTCCACGACCTGTTCGGGCCCGCGATCTGGTACGCGAGGAACGGCGTCCGGGTGTCGCCGACCCTGCAGGCGTACTTTGCAATGCGCGAGAAGTACCTCGCAAGGACACCCGAAGGCCAGCGCTTCATGCGCCAGGCAGGCGGCGCCCTCCCGGTCGCCGGCCAGCTCTTTGTCCAGCATGAGCTGGCACTCACCCTGAGGGCGGTCGCATCGTCGGGCTCAGGCTACATGTACACAGGCCCTTGGGCGCAGGAATTTGTCAGCACGGTCCAGCGGGAGGGCGGGAAGGTGACGCCCGAGGATCTCGAGAGGTACCGGCCGATCTGGAGCGAACCGTTCCAGGAAACCGCCTTCGGGGCCCGGGTCTTTGTCAATGGTCCCCCAAACTTTGGCGCGGTCACGCTTTTCCTCGGCCTGAACCTTGCCGAGGCCCTGCAGCTGGATCACCAGGGGCCGTATTGGACGGATCCGGCGACCTTTCGCTCGCTCTCGCGGATCAACAGCATTGTTGCGGGTTCGCTTGTCGAGAACAAGGCCGCCGCCGCCTTCCTGCGCGATAGGGGGATCACCGTCTCGGGGAGGACCGAGCTGAGCAAGGTCTTCGCCTGGACGGTCGCCCCTTATCTCGACCAGATCTTCAGCCAGCAGGCGCCAGCCGTCCCGAGCCACTCCAACGCCATCGTCGTTGTCGACCGAGAGGGCGACATCGCGGTGGTCACGCACACGATCAATTCGGTCGTGTGGGGCGACACGGGGATCGTGGTCGGCGGGGTGCCAATTCCCGACTCCGCGGCCTTCCAGCAGGACAAGCTTGCGAGGATCCAGCCGGGCGACCGGCTGCCCCACGGGATCATCGACACGATCGCCTTCGACGGCGACCGGCCTATCCTCGCAACGGCGAGCATCGGCTCCTCGCTCTCCCCCGAGAGCATCCGGGTGCTGTTCAGCCTCCTGGGCCAGCACCTGCCGCTCCCCACCGTGATGGCCGCGCCGCCGGTTCTCGCCGCCTTCAAGCTTTCCGCAGCCGACGAAATTGCAGGCCACGTGCCGGTGCCGGTGCCCGAAGGCGCCTACGGCCCGGACTTCCTCGCGCGGTTGAGGGCGGAGGGACTGACGCTTTCGGCGACGCCTGCAGGCGACGTCCAGACGCTTCGCGGAACGCTCGCCGTGGTCGCAATCGACCCTGCGACCGGGAGGAAGTCCGCCGTGAACGAGCCCGGCGTCATGGTGTTCAACAGCGCGTACTGAGAACCTACGGAAGCTGGTAGATCCCGCATAGCGCGACTCCCGTGCCGCCGTCCGCTCCCGTCACCTCCGCCGTGTATCCGCCGGGAGGCAGGGTCACCAAAAGTTCCGAGTCGGGTGATCCCGGACTCAGCACCGGAAGGGCGTAGGCTGTCTGCGCCGCCCCCAGCAGGACCGGATTGGAGCCCCATCCGGCGTTGGAGTACAGCACCACATCGTTCCCGTTCTGGTTCTGGTGAATCGACAAGGACGGGTGCGCCAGGACGCCCGAGACGTTGTAAGGAACCGCCGAGAGCGCCGGCCCGATCGCCTGCACGAGCACTGTCCTCGACGTGCTCCCGGAAATGTAAAAGCCACCGATCAGGATATTGTCCCCCGTGCCGACGAAGGCCCGGGAAGAAATGCTGCTCGCCACCCCGGGATTCGTCGTAACGGCAACCACGAGAGCGGCTGGGCTACTAGACACCTTGGCCCCCGAGGTGGTTGTTGCAGTCGAAACATAGGCGCCTGCACTCGCAGTCGTCGCGTTGGAAATGATAAGCTGGGGTCCATTGGCGCCAGACACGATGTCTCTTGTCGTGCCAGCAGGGCTGTTGACCAACGCAGAACCATTGTAAATCCACTGATATGCGGCAGCAGAAGTTGCTATGGCGCTGAACACAACCGTCGAATCGACAGCAATGGTCTGGGAAACCGGCTGCGTTGTGAAAGCAGGCTTAAGTATTAAGTGCGCAGCCGTCAGGACTGGAAGCTTATAGCTAAATAGGTTATTGGTGATCGTCGCCGGAGACCGCAAGCTGATCTTCGAGCTAGTTCCATCAAAGGAATACACTGTCGCATCCGTGTAACTCGCCGGACCTGCGATCTGGAAGCTGACATCTGCCTCCATTGTATAGCTCTTGTTCAACACAATCACATGAACGAGATTTGCCGAATCCACAGAAGCGTAGGCGGAGCTGTTCACAGTGTCGGAATCTGTTTCAGAAATCGAGGTCGAGCCGAACTTTCCCCCGTTGCCGTCGTAGTTGAGGTAAAGGTTGAACGCCGAAGCGACGTAAAGCGGCGCCGGCGGGTTGTGGAGGAGCCAGAGGCAGCCTAGATAGACGCCGTACTTCCCATAGATCCCCAGGACGTCGGCCTCGGCGATCCCCCCGGAAATGTCGCTTTCCCCGCCGTAATTGTACTCGGTGAAGGAGAGCTTCGTCCCGGGATAGTACTTGGCAATCGACGCCTGGAGATTGGGGATCCAGGGCAGGAATTGGGAGTAGTACTGTTGAACCCAGCTGTTCTCGACAAACGTCGGATCCCACAGGACCCGGGGGTCTTGGACGCGCTCCTGGTCGGTCGCGGTGTCCGTGAAGTCGGTCTGGCTGGTGATGTCTTCGTCACTGTAGCGGTGGAGGTCGAGGGCATCGAGCAGCCGGGAGCCCGCCGTGGCCGAGGCCTTGCTCATCTGGTCCAGGTAGTAGTCGAGGAACCATCGATAGCCTGGGTTCGCAGCCTGGATCGAGGTCCAGTCGGGCGCATTCTGAAAGCTGAAGTATCCGTTGCTCCCGTAGGAGACGGGGCCGAGAACGTCGGCGGCCGGGTCCATGCGCTTGATGGTCTTGGCCAGGGGCACGGACACTTGGATGATTTCCCTGCAGGTGGGCTGGGCGGGGTGGATCTCGACATGGGTCGATCCCCAAATATCCGGCTCGTTGTCCAGGTCGTAACCCTTGATTCCCGTCGGGCCGGACGCGCTTCCGTACTTCTTGATGAAGAGATTGAGCAACTCGTCCATGTGGACCAGGCCGTCCGAAAGGTTCGGCGAACTGGGGAAGACTCCGCCGGGCGTGTCGTTGACCACTGGGTAGAACTCAGAGGACGGCGCATACTGGGAGGGGGTGAGCCAAACGGCATCCTCCGTGGCCGCGACGTACCCGGCCATCTGCAGGGTCATCACTGTGTACGGAGTGCCAAAGGCCAGCGACTGGTCGTGGAATTGGGTCAGCGCGATCGCGGGAATGCTTTGCTGGTTCGACGGCAGCCCGGAAACCATGAAGCTGTCGTTCTCGTAGTGCCAGTCGGCGCCCGCATTCGAGGCATTGGTCTCCCAGTTGTATGCCGTAAGGCGGTTGCCACCCATGCGCCGAGACCCGGGCGTCGCGACGCCGGGCAGGTCCTGGTCCACGCCGTAGATGTAGGGGCTGATCAGGCCGCGGCTCGCGGTCGGGTCGACCGAGACCTGGATCGCATTGCCGGCCCTGAGACCGGGCGCGAGGGACAGCGCGAGGCCCAGGAGGATGAGGCCCGCGGGCGGCAACCGGAATGAAGGCGCTGGATCAGCGGCTGGGGATTTCATGGGGAATTGAATCGGACCGGCGCCGCACCAGCGCAACGCAGGCCACGGCGCCGAGCGCCAGCATGGCGGCGACCAGGAAGAGTCCGGGCGACTGGCGACCGGTGGCGTCGTTCAGCGCCCCGACGGCGTAGGGCCCAAGGAAGCCGGCGAGGTTTCCGACCGAATTGATCAGCGCGACTGCTATTGCCCCAGCCGCCCCGCCCAGGAACCCCGTAGGCAGGGTCCAGAAGATTGGCATCGCGCTAAGGACCCCGCAGGTGGCCAGGACGAGCCCTGCCACGGCGGCAAGGGCCCCGGAGCCCGCAAGGCCGATCAGCAGGAACCCGGCCGCAGCAGTCGACAAGCTCAGCGCAAAATGCCAGCGGCGCTCACCCGACCGGTCGGAGTTCCTTCCGACCAGCATCATCGCGATGGCCGCAAGCCCATACGGAATTGAGGCAAGCCATCCGACATCCAGGACGCTGCTGATCCCGGCATTCCGGAGGATCTGCGGCATCCAGAACCCGATGCCGTAGAGCCCGGCAATAAGCATGAAATAGACAAGGACCAGGGCCCAAACGCGCCCGTCGGCGAAGACCTGCCGGGCCGAGAGCTGGGCGTGCCCGCGGCTGTCCACGAGAACCGCATCCTTGAGGGCCTTCCTCTCCCCCTCCGAGAGCCATCGGGACTCGTCGATCGAGGACGGAAGCCAAGCAAGGACGCAAACCCCGATCAGCACCGACGGAATGCTTTCGAGAAGGAACAGCCACTGCCAGCCTTTGAGCCCATGCACGCCTCCGAAGTGGTGCAGGATCCAGCCGGACAGGGGCCCGCCCGCAACGCCCGACAGCGCGATCGCTGATATGAAAAAGCCCATGATCCTCGCGCGATGCGCCGACGGGAACCAGCAGGATAGGTAGTAGATGATGCCCGGGAAGAATCCCGCCTCGGCCAGCCCAAGCGAAAAGCGCGAAACGTAGAAAAGCGCCGGGCTCGTCACGAACATCGTAGCCCCCGAGATCACCCCCCAGGTGATCATGATCCGGGCGATCCAAAGCCTCGCTCCGAACTTGTGCAAAAGCAGATTGCTCGGCACCTCGAACAGGAAGTAGCCGACAAAGAAGATGCCCGCCCCAAGGCCGTACATGGTGTCTGAAAAACGCAGGTCGCCCATCATTTCCAGCTTGGCGAAACCGATGTTCACGCGGTTCAGGTACGCGACCACATACCCCGCAAAGAGCAGGGGCACCAGACGCCGCGCGACGCGGCCGTAGGGCGGCGCGACGACTCCTGACGCGGGGGCGGTTCCGCCTTGGGGGTTCATGGGCAGATGGGGTGCACTGCTTGAGGCGGGATCCTCACACGAGGCGGGACGGAAAGTCACTTTCAGAGTTGAAGATCGGCGCCTCGAAACCAACCTAGGAACATGGGCAAACCCACGTTCGGCATCGGAATCATCGGCTGCGGAAACATCAGCAACCAATACTTTGAGGGACTGGCGAAGTTCCCCTTCCTCAAGGTGGTCGGTGTGGCAGATTTGGACCCGGCCAGGGCCGCCGCAAAGGCGAAGGAACGCGGCGTGAAGGCCTTCACGACCGTGGAACTGCTGGCCGACCCGGGCATCGGGCTCGTGATCAACCTGACCGTCCCAAAGGCGCATGCGGCCGTGAACCTGGCGATCCTCAAGGCCGGGAAGCATGCCTACACCGAGAAGCCGTTCACGCTGAGCCTGGCCGAGGGCCGCAAGGTCCTCAAGTTGGCCAAGTCCTCGGGTCTGCGGGTCGGCTGCGCGCCGGACACATTCCTTGGCGGGGGGATCCAGACGGCCCGGGGGCTGATCGATTCGGGGGCGATCGGCGATCCGGTCGCCGGTGTTGCGAACATGGCGGGCCACGGGCCGGAGGGCTGGCACCCGGACCCAGGGTTCTTCTACCAGGCCGGAGGCGGCCCGATGCTCGACATGGGGCCGTACTACCTGACCGCCCTGGTGAACCTCCTCGGGCCCGTCCGGCGCGTGACCGGATCGACGCGAATTTCCTTCGAGGAGCGGGTGGTCGGCAGCGAGCCGAAAAAGGGCCAGCGAATAAAGGTGGAAGTCCCCACCCATGTCGCCGGCGTCTATGATTTCGCCTCCGGGGCGGTCGTCTCCGTAATGATGTCCTTCGACGTCTGGGCGCACACGCTGCCCATCATCGAGATCTACGGCAAGGCGGGGAGCCTACGCGTCCCGGATCCGAACATGTTCGGCGGGGCCGTGGAGCTGCGCTTGGCCGGGGAAAAGCAGTGGCGCACCATCCCCCTCACGCACAGCGACCAGGTGAGGCGCGGGGTTGGAGTCGCGGACATGGTCTCGGCCATCGCAAACGACCGCCCGCACCGGGCGAGCGGGGAACTGGCCTACCACGTTCTCGAGTCGATGCTGGCCGTGCAGCTGGCCTCGGAGCAGGAATCCCCTGTCCAGGTCAAGAGCACCGTCCTGCGGCCGACGCCCCTCTTTCCCGGCCTGCCCCTGGGGGAGATAGGGGACTGACAACTAGCGCCAGTTACAGCCCTCGCCGATTCATAGGTCTTCCAAGGTAGGGCGAAGTCGTCCCTGACAAGCCGGGTCTTGGATTGGGGGTAGGGCGAAGTCGCTGCGACGAGCCGCTTCTGTTGAGCCGACCTTAGGTTCCCGCAAGGCCGAGGCGGCTCGTCGCAGCGACTTCGCCCTACCTTTCGATCCCTTCGTCAAACCCGATTCTTGGTCAATTCGACGCCTGCACAGGTTCCCCGTAGAGGATTCCGCGGCCGCCGGTTCCAAAATAGAACCTGCCGAAGACCCGGGGATCGCCGGTCATCGCCCTCACCTCGCCAAACTGGTGCTGGCCGTCGTTGATGTGGATCCACGTGGCCCCGGCGTCATCGGAGCGAAAGAAGCCCTCCACGCCTCCCGACTGTCCGGCGATGAAGATCGCAGGCGTGTCCTTGCCGGGCGCGGCCTTGCCGAAGCCCAGGGCCACCGCCCCCGCCGAGTCCACCTTGCCAAACGAGGCCCCGCCGTCGGTCGAGTGGTACAGCGTGCCCTTCGCAACGATCCAGAGGTCGCCCTCGCGCCCGGGCAACGCGTGGAGGTCGCCGCCCGCGGGGCCCCAGAAGCCTTTGAGGATGGGAAGGCCCGTCGCGGTCTTATGAAAGTTCGCCGCCCCGTCGTCGCTGACAAGGACCTCCCCGGCCCCCGCGTCGTACGCGTAGAATCTCTGCGAATTCACGGTGTCGGCAATCACCCGCAGGCCGACGGTCCCGCCCCCGCAGGCCTGCCATGTGGCGCCCCAGTCGTGCGTCAGGTACGGCTTGTCGCGCAGCGGCGTCCACACGACCGTCTTCGCATCGGGCGAAATCGCGATCGAGCCCATTCCGCGCCAGCGAAGCCCGACCGCCCCCGGGGGCTCCCCAGCAAACGCCTTCCAGGTCCTCGCCCCATCCAGGGAGTACTGCGCCGTGACCAGGTCGTTCTTGTAGGTGTTGCCGCACCGGACAAAGACCTCCGGGTGCTGCCAGGCGAACACCAGGCTCGTCGTGTCCTTGAACCGCGGTCCGTCAAATCCCAGGTTGGGAGGGGACACGGCGAGGTCGTCGTGGCGGAAGCCATCGATGTCCCCCAGCCCGCTCACCAGGGGTGCGCCCTCCGGCGGGCTTGCCAGGGCCAGCGGAACGGTTTCCTCAATGCCGGCGTCGTCAAAGCTCCAGTGGGTGGCCTTCCCGAGGTCGGCGTCTTCCAAGTCGTGCGTCACCCAGATGCCGTACCCCGTCGGGAAGATGGCATGGTTCGAGTCGAACGGGTCGATTTCGACGTCGGCCAGCCAGTGGTGGACCCTGGGCGTCGTGTACGGCGCGCTTGAATGGTCCCACTGGGCGTTCACGAGCAGGGTTTCCCAGGTTTCCCCCCCGTTCGTGCTGCGAAAGATCACCTCGAATGGCTTTCGGTGGCCCCAGGTCGCCGCAACGACGGTTCCCGGATGCTGGGCGTCGACCGCCACGGATCCGTATCCAAACTGGTTTTCCGGAGCCGGCTTCACCGGCGTGACATCGGTCCAGCGCCCGCTGGCCGTGTCCAGCTTCCAGACCGCGCCGTCGGTCATTCGGTTGGGGCCCGGCTCCTTGCCGTAGCTGAGGTATAATTCGCCATCCGAACCCAGGGCAGAGCGGGTCGGCCGGAGGCCCAGCGGCTGCCCGGGAACGGGCGCCCAGCTCTTGCCAGCGTCGGTGCTTCGAAAAATGCTCTCCTTCGGGGTGGACACGGCCGCATACAACGTCGGAGTCGGGGCGCCAGGCGTTCCCGAGCCCGGGTCAAAGCGGACGATGTTCAGCCCGACCGCCTGCGGCGGAAAATTGAAAAATCCGACACCAGGGATTGCGGGTTGCCCGGCACTCCCGTCCGGCACGTCCGGAAATGTCGCCACCTTTGCCCAGGTCGCGCCGAAGTCCTCGCTCCGCCAAAGTCCGTCATGCCGCGTTCCCAGGAAGAGGATCCGGTGGTTGTGCGGATCGATCGCAAGGCGCTCGCCAGTGTTTCGCCCGGCCTCGTTGCCTCCGAACTTGATCGGCAGGGGGGTCCGCTGCCATGTCTTCCCGTAATCGGACGACCTGAGGATCTCGCCCGTGTCCCCTCTCGTGTACGTACCCGCCGCGACGTACACACGGGCGGGCTCAACCGGGTCGGAGGCAAGGCTCTCGACACCCTGGAGGTTCCAGTCCTTCTGGCTCACCCAGTCCATGAGGGGAATCCACCGCTTTCCTGCCGGGTCCCAGCGGTAGGCCCCCCCGACATCGGTCCGCACGTAGCAAAGGTCCCTTTCCGCAGTGTTGAAGATGATCCCCGATACGAATCCGCCTCCGCCTATGTTGACGTTGCGGTAAACATAGGGCTCGGAGGCGGGCGCCTGCTGCGCCTTCGCCGCGATGCCGGAGCATGCGAGCGAGATGAAAAAAACGATGGCCGGGGTTCCTAAGCAACGTTGGGGCATCATGGGGAAGCCCCTACCATGCCCAGTCCAAGCCCAATTTCCACCCTTGAGGCGAAAAACCTTCGCGATCCCCGGCAGATTAGTGACGCGTCTCTGGTGATAGGAGCCTCGCAGGCGTTTGTGGTAGGGACGGGCGGCTCGCCCGTCCGGATCCGCTTTCAGGCTCGCCCGCAACCCTTGGGCCCGTCTTGAAGATGCCCGATTCGTCCGGGGTCTTCGAACGACCCAGGGGGGTGCCCGGACGCCCGGGCCGGGCGTCCCTACCTGCTGCCACCTTACCTTGCGAAGATTTCCTCCGGCTTGAAGAAGCGGGCGATCTCGACCTTCGCATTCTCGTCGCTGTCCGAAGCGTGGACGACATTCTTCATCATCTCGGTCCCGAAGTCTCCGCGGATGGTCCCCTTGGCGGCCTTGCGGGAATCCGTCGGCCCAAGGAGGTCGCGGACCTTCCGGACGATGTGGTCGCCCTGGAGGGCCATGACGATCACCGGCCGGGAGGCCATGAAGCGCTCGATCTCGGGGTAGAAGGGCTTGTCGGCCACGTGGGCGTAATGCGCCTGTAACAAAGTGGGCGTCAATTGCACCATCTTGCAGCCGATGATGGCAAAGCCGGCTTCCTCAAAACGTCCCAAGACGTTGCCGACGTGCTTCTTTTCGATGCAGTCGGGCTTAAAGATGATCAGGGTTTTCTGCATACGGAGTGTCCAACATACAGCTAACCAGCCGGATGTGAAGCTTATAATGAGCTTCGGCGGCGGCAGAACTGTATGGGCACTCCCCAGGGGTCCCGCATGGTGACGATCACGGAGCCGTCCGGCAGCACCTCGTCCTTTAGGGCGGCGGCGCCCGCCGTTTCCAGCCGCGCCTGGGTGGCCCTCGGGTCGTCCGATACGAAGGCCACGTGAAAGCTGGTGGCCGGCATGTAGTGGTAGTCGGGCATGACGGCAGCGGTGTTCGTGTAGAGTTCCATGATCACACGACCGCCGTCGTCGGCGAGAAACGCCACATAGGGCGGGCCCTCCTTCTCGACCGCCATCCGCATGCCGAGCTCGGTCACGTACCATTGGGCCATGGCACGGGCGTTGGGGACATTCAGTGCGAAGTGTTCGAATTTCATGGGCTCAGGTCAAGAAATCGGCGATTCGCCGCCGCGCTGCAATGCCGGCGTCCTCGAGCACGTAGTGCCCGGCATCCGGGTAACGCTCGGACTCCGCTTGGGGATACAATTCCCTCCACCTCCCGAGAAACCTGTCGTCGAAGCAGAAGTCCTTCCCTCCCCAGAGGATGACCTTGGGTATCGCCGCGAGGCCGGGCAAACCCCGGGCCACGGCGTCGAGCGTCCCCCGGCTGGGGTGCCCCGGCTCCATGGGAATGTCGCGCACAAACCGGTGCACTGCGATCCGGTTCGCCCACGAGTCGTAGGGAAAGAGATAGGCCCTGCGTTCCTCGGGGCTGAGCCGCCGACCATGCATGGCCATCCTGGCCGCTGGGCCGGCAAACCCGTTCAGGCCGCGGACGATCCACTCGCCCAGGATCGGCAGCCGGCACACCGCAATTCTGGCCGGGATCCACGGCGCGGGGAATGCCGCCGTGTTCAGGATGACGATCCGGCCGACCTTCTCCGGATGCCGGACTGCAAAACCCATCCCGATCGCACCGCCCCAGTCGTGGACCACCAGGTGGACGCGCCTCAGTCCAAGGGACGCGACCAGGGCCTCGATGTCCGAGATCCTCGCCTCCAGCGTGTAGTCGTAGTCCTGCGGCTTTTCCGAAAGTCCCATGCCGATGTGGTCGGGGGCGACGCAGCGCAGGCGCGGCATAAGCTCCTTAACCAAGTCCCGGTAGTAATAGGACCATGTGGGATTCCCATGCAGCATCAGCACGGCCTCGTCCGAGTGGGGTCCCTCGTCCACATAACTCATCGCGGCCCCCCGGGGCGTCGTGAAGGATCCCGGCCTGAAGGGATACGACCGTGCCAGCCACCCGGGAATCTGCGGTGGGGTCACCATTCCAGCGCGAGCATGAGGCAGTTGAGCCCGCTGCCGATGCCGAACAGGGCCACCCGGTCGCCGTGGCTCACGGCGCCGGCCTCGACAGCAGCCGCAAGCGTCGCCGGCAGGGACACCGAGCCCATGTTTCCAAGCGTTTCAAACGTGGAAAAGTCCTTCGCAAGGTCCAGGCCCAGCGCCTCGTAGAGCTTCCGGCGATGCGCGGAACCCACCTGGTGTCCTATGAACCGCCGGGGCGTATCCGCGGTCCAGCCGGTCGCCGATTGGAATTCCCGCCAGGTCTCGCCCGCAAGCTTCACCCCAGCGAGGAGCAGCTGCTCCGAGTCGGTCCGCATGGCAAGCGCATCCGCGCTCTCGGAGTCGCCCAGGCAAAGCTGGCTGTGCTCGGTTGCGGCGCGGGCAACCCCTCCGAGAAGCCGGTGGGCCGGCCCGGTGACAAGGGACCGGTGGCAGACCAAGGCCGCCGCGGCCCCCGCACCGATGGTCAGGTTGGCAAAGTACGGCTTGATCTCGTCGCGGCTCAGCGGCCGCTCCAGCAGGGTCTTGACCGTGTTCTCGACCAGCGGCCTCCCGCTCTCGCCCGCGACCACCAGGGCGCAGCCGATCTGGCCCGATTCGATCAGCCCCCCGGCCAGGGTCAGCGCGTTCATGAACCCGAGGCACGCGTTCGACACGTCGAGGATCTGGGCCGCGGCCGGGAGCCCGATCATGGCGTGGGCGAACGACGCCGTGGCGGGTTCCAGCATGTCGCGGCTCACGGCCGCGTGGATGAAGAGCTGCACCTGGTCCGCGCGGAGGGAGGACTTGGCGAGCACGGCCCTGCCCGCCCGGGCGCTGGCCTCCGAGGGGCGCATTCCGGCCGGCCAAAAACGCCGCGACTTGATGCCCGTCATCAGCTCCAGGCGCCCAAAGGGGAGCTTCAGGCGCTCGTAGAGCGGCCGGAGCCTCTCCTCGAGCTCGGCGGAAGTCACCACCTCGTCGGGCAGCGCCACCGCAAGGGACTCGATGCAGACGTTCTGGAAGAGCATGGCCTACTCCGGCCTCATCGCGAGCCGGACGATATCACGGTCGAAGGCGTTTTTGCCGAGCCCCGCATCCACCACGACCGTGGCCCCGTTGATGCCGCTGCTTCGCCCGCTCAGGAGGAACAGCACGGCGTCGGCCACCTCCTGGGTGTCGAGGTTCCGCCTCCGGTAGGTCAGCTTCTCGGCGTAGAGGTAGCTCCTGATGTAGCCCGGGATCCCGGCCGAGGCGCTCGTCTTCAGGGGACCCGCGCCGACGACGTTGAAGCGGACCGCCGTGTCCGCGCTGAAGGACTTCGCGAGGAAGCGCGCGCTCGATTCCAGTGCGGCCTTGACCGGCCCCATGTACCCGTAGTTGTCCGGCGTCACCTGCAGGGAGGAGATCCCGATGGCGACAACCGAGGCGTCGCTCGCGAGGTGCGGCTTGAACGCCCGTGCGATCTCGACCAGGGAAAACGCCGAGATCGCGGTAGACTGCAGGAAGTCCGCCCTCCGGGCCTCGTGGAAGGGCTTCACACCCCCGCTATAGTTTGCAAACGCGATGGAGTGGACGATCCCGTGCAGGGGGGTGTGGCCCGCCGCCGCGATTTCCGTGGCGAGCCGGTCGGCGGCGCCTTCCTCCTCGACGTCGCACACGAAGACCGGCTTTCCGGCGAGCTGAGCCTCGAGCGACTTCCTCCTCGCCTCCGAGCGCACGCTGTAGATCACCCGCACGCCCTCCTCCTCGAGCGACTTGCCGACGAACCAGGCCACGCTCTTCCGGTTGGCGACGCCAAAGACAAGGACAGCCTTGCCGGAGAGTTTGAGGAAGTCGGGCATGTCGTTTGGACTCGCGTCAGCAGGGTTGCGCGGCGGCCGGGAGCTTCCAGGCGACCGAGAACTCAAGCGAGAGGACCCGCTTGTCGCCGCTGCGGATGCTGCCGGACATCATGGTGAAGCCCCCCAGCGACTCCTTCCTCCTCACTTCGATCAGCGTGGTCTCGCCCGGGTACACCGGGTTGCGGAAGCGCACCTCGGCCACCTTGGCCAGCAGCGGGTACCCTGCGCCCGGGGCGGCGGCCCCCTGCGCGCGGGATAGGAAAAGCGCTCCCGTCTGGAACACCGCCTCGCAGAGGAGCACCCCCGGCGTGATTGGTGCCCCAGGGTAATGCCCCTTGTAAAAGTCCTCGTCCGCCCTCCATGTGCGCCGCGCCACGAGCCCGTCCTCGCTCTCGGAGACGATCTCGTCGACAAAGAGGAACGGCGGTCGGTGCGGGATTCTGTCGGTGACCGGCATGAGGGCGTACTCAATCCGCCCCGCCAGCCAGGGTCGACTCGATTTTGTGCGCGACCATGACTCCGTAGTTCATCGTGCCGAGCCAGCCCGACATGATGATCCCGACCGAGCCCGCATGGTAGAGCCCAGGGAGCCTGGCCGGAAGGTCCATCGACACCTGCAGGCCCTCGAACTTGGTCCCGAAGGACGCCCCCGCGAGGTGGGTCGTGTAGCGCTCGATTGTCCGCGGGGTCGCCGCCTCCATCCAGTCGACCTTGGCCCGAATGCCGGGGATGAACCTCTCGAGCGCAACGAGGGCGTCGTCGATCACCCTTTGCTTCTCCCGTTCGTACTCCCCAGCCGAGAGACGGACCCAGTCCTCGTACCTCGCGTTGATCGAGGCCACGACGGTGTAGCGGCCTCCGCCAGGGCGGGTCTCGGGGTAGTACATCGAGAAGGCCCTGCTGGTCGTGTGAAAGTCCGTCAATTCACCGGTGCTGAACCGGGCGCTGTCGGACGCGAAGATCAGGTCCCCGACGTGCGGCAAGGTCTCCCCCTTGCGGATCCCGAGGTAGACCTGGCACGAGCTCGAATTCACGCGCACCGCCCGGGCCGCAGCCGCGTAGTCCGGGGGAAAATTCTCCTCCCCGGCAAGGCGGAAGATCGTGTTCTTGAGGCTCGAGTTCGCAAGGACCGCCCGGGCCCGGATCACCCTCCCCCCGTTTGCAACCACTCCGGCCGCCACCTTCCGGCCGTTCCTCTCCTCGACCAGGATCCGCTCGACCAGCACCCGCTTTCGCAGCTCGACCCCGCGGTGGCGCAGTTCCTCCGTCATCTTGGAGATCAGGAGGTCCGACCCACCGCGGAAGGTGTACACGCCCGCCCCCATGAAGTTCGTGAAGACAATCGCATAGGTGAGCGCGGGGTCCTCAAGGGTTGAACCGTTCGCGTACGAGATCGGCTCGAGCAGGAGTCGGTGCACATCGCCCCTGCCGGGAAAGTACCGCTCGAACATGGCGCCCGTCGTCTCCTCGCTGCGGTCGTAGAAGTTCAAGCCTCCGAGGTGGGCGAAGAACTTCTCCACCCTCTCCCGGTCCAGCCCCAGCTGCCCGACCAGCACCCTCGTGTAGTCCTCGCGGGTGAACGACGTTTGGACTTCGAACTGGGGGTTCGCGAAGCGGATGTCGCGCAGCGGCACGATCAGGTCCGCGATCTCGCGGGACCAGTACTTGCGGCAGGACTTGATCATGCCCGCCGGGAACCCGTGGAGCGAAATGTCAAAGGTGTGCCCTCCCTTGCGTGTGAACCAGGTCGCAAGGCCGCCGAATTGGTAGTGCTGCTCAAGCAGGAGCACCGTGCGGCCCGCCGACGCGAGGCGGTTCGCGGCCGTGAGCCCGGCCAGGCCGCTCCCGATCACGATCACGTCGTACTCGTCGGCCACCCCCTTGAGCCAGTCGTAGGCCATGCGTCAGCCTTTCCGGAGCACGTGCTGGTTCGCGATCGCGATCCCGCTCAGCATGGCGCCGACGATGCCGAGCATCCCCTGGTCGGTGCCGCAGAGGTACACGTTGGCAAGCGGGGTGACGCCGCCCGGGTTCTTGACCGCCGAGCCGTAGATCGCGCCGCTGAAATGGCCCGTGAACTTCTCGACGGTCCTGGGGGTGAACATGTCGGTTGCGACGGTCGCGGCCGCGAGCTTCGCCTCGTCCACCCGAGGCAGGAACCTCCGGGCGCTGCGCTGCACGACTTCGAACCATTTCCTCTTGTCCGCCCGATAGGTTTCCTCCGGCAGGCGGGCCCATCCGTCGTAGTTGGCGAGGCAGGTCACGCGCAGCATTCCCTCGGGCAGGATCCTGCCCGGCCCATACTCGAAATTGTTCGGGATGCAGATGACCCCGGAGCGCGGATCCACCTGCGCCTCGGGCCTCTCGTAGGCCAGGCGATCGGAGTCGTTGAAGAACACGATCGTGTCGTCGCCCCACCCCAGTTCCGCAGGCTGGCGGTCCAGCACGGAGACGGTCTCGACGAAGGTGATCCGGCCAACGGGAACGGAAGCCTGGGGGGCCGCGCCCGCCGGCTCCGGAGCCGAGGCGGACGCAACCAACGCGGCGGTCTCGGGCCCCCCGATCGACGAGATGACGTGGTCCGCCGTGACCTCCTCACCGGAGTCGAGGACGAGCGCGACCGCCCGGCCGGCCTCCGAGACAAGGCTCCGCACGCCGCATTTCATGCGCCGCTCCCCCCCGGCTTCGCGGTAGCGGTCGAGCAGGACTCGCAGGACCGGCCGGACCCCGTCGAAGGGCCTCGCAAAGCCCTCGAGCAGCACGGCCTCGAACAGCAGGGCGAACTGCCCGAAATCCATGTCGTTCTCCATGGCACTGCCGTACATCAGGAGCGGGCACAGGAGCATTTCCTCGAGCAGGCGGTCCCCGATGTGCCGCCGGACGACCTCCCGTGCGGACACGAAGGGCGCCTCCTGCGAATACCTGTGGCCCCGGACCAGCTGGGCGAGCGTGCGGAAGCCGTCAATCTGGGCCGGGAAGCGCCTTGCAACCTCCCCCTCAAACACCGTGAAGTCGTTCGTAAACCGGAGGGACTCCTCCCCCCGGGGACCGAAGGCGATCCGCGACTGCCTCTGCTCGCACAGGCCGAGCTGGTCCCGGTCGATCCGCAGCTGCCGGAGAAGCCGGATAAGCGGCCCGGGCCTCGCCCCCGCCCGCGGGTAGTTGGTCACCGCATGGAGGCCCACGTCGAACTTCCGGCCGCCGATGCTGTAGAAGCTGTTCAGCCCGCCCGGGGCGTTGTGCCGCTCGAAGATGCACACCCGGCGCCCGAAGTGCGCCACCCTGATTCCCGCGGCAAGCCCGGACACCCCGGCGCCGATGATCGCGACATCGTAATGCGCGCGGGTGTTCACCCTGGCAGGCTCGTTCAGCTCTTCGCCGCGAGCGCGTTGAACTTCGGCGTGAGGTACTCCGCGCAGCTGTCGAGGGACGCAAGCTGGCCGTATTCGGCCTCAGGGACCTCGATGCCGTGGCGCTTCCGCAGCTCCATGACGATGTCCAGAAAATCCATGCTATCCAGGTCGATTTGGTCGCGCAGGCGCACGTCGGGCTTGATGTCCGAGAGGTCCTCGTCCGGCGCTATGTCGGCGATGATGGCGAGCACCGCCGCTTTGCATTGGTCTTGGGTCATGTTGAACTGGAGCGTCCGTTCTACCCGACAAACCGCTTCACAATCAACGCGGAATTTATCCCCAACATGCCGAATGAGTTGTTGAGGATCGCATCCACCCGCCCGACCTTCCGCGGCTGGTTGACCACAAGCCCGCGAAGCGCGCACTCCGGATCGAGGTCGTCGACGTTGATCGTCGGGTGGACCACCAGGTCGCCAAAAGCGGGAAGGTTGCCGGCGAGCTCGAGCGCGCCCGCGGCCCCCATGGCGTGACCGATGTAGCTCTTGGTGTTGTTGATCCACGTGTCGGGGCAGTCCCCGCCGAACACGGCCGCCATGGCCTGGCACTCCTGGATGTCGCCCAAGGGCGTCGAGGTCGCGTGGGTGTTCACAATGTGGATGTCAGAAGGACCCATTCCGGCCACCGCCAGGGCCTTGCGCATGCACTCGGCCTGGCGCCCGGGATTGGGCAGCACGTAGTCGCTCGCGTCGCTGTTGACGCAGTACCCGGCGATTTCGCCGTAGACCTTAGCCCCTCGGCGGTGGGCGTCGTCCAGCCTCTCAAGCGTGTACAGGCATCCCCCCTCCGAAACGACGATGCCGTTCCTTGCCTTGTCGAAGGGTCGCGAGGCCCTCTGGGGGTCGGAATGCGCGGCGAGCGCCCCCTGGGACTTGAAGCCCGCAAAGATGCCGAAGGTCCGTATGCTCTCGCTCACGCCCCCGCATAGCGCGAAGTCCACCTCCCCCAGGCGCAGCATCTGCGCCGCGTGGATCAGGCCGAGGTTCCCGGCGGCGCACGCCGCGCCGATCGTGTAGGCCGGGCCCGTCACACCCAGGTGGAGCGAAGTCTCCCCCGCCGGGTTGTTGGCCACCGTGCGCGGGTTGTGGTAGTGCGACCAGAACTTCACGTCGTAATTGAACTTGGAAAGCGCATACACCTCGTTCTCGGTCTCGACGTTCCCATGCTCGGTGCAGCCGATGTAGATTCCCACCCTGTCCTTCGGCAGCGAGGGAAAGTCCACACCGCTGTCCGCAAGGGCCTCGCGGGCGCAGTAGATGCTGATGCTCCCAGCCCGGGTGCCGACCCGCATTTCCTTCTTTTTCTGGTACTTAAGGGGATCGAAGTGGCATACGCCGGCCGGTTGGGGCCCCATGTAACGGACCTCGATCGTCTCAACCCCGCTGACTCCCGCGAGCAGGTTGCCCCGGAATTCAGGAAGGGAGTCCCCGTTTGGCGCCGTCAGGCCGACGCCGGTGATCACGATTCGGGGAAGGCTGGGCATGTGGCAGAGGCGGAAATCGCTAGCCAACCCCCAGCCGAAGGCAATACTGGTCGCTATGAACGTTCTCGTAGTCGGAGGGGCGGGTTACATCGGCAGCCACTGCGTGCGCCAGCTCGCGGCCGCCGGATACAGCCCGGTAGTCCTCGACAACTTGGTCTACGGCCATCGCGCCGCGGTCGCCCCGGGGATTCCATTTCATGAGCTCGAGCTCGGGAACGAGACCGAGGTCTGCAACGTCTTGCGGGAACGCAGGATCGATGTGGTCATGCACTTCGCCGCCTACTGCTACGTTGGCGAATCCGTCACCGACCCCCTGAAGTATTACCTGAACAACGTCGGCTCCACCCTGCATCTTCTGAACGCCATGCGAAAATGCGGGGTCGGCAAGTTCGTCTTTTCGTCAACCTGCGCAACGTACGGGGAGCCCGCCACCCTCCCGATCGTCGAAACCCTGCCCCAGGCTCCGATCAACCCGTACGGCCAGTCGAAGCTGGACGTCGAAAACGTCCTCAAGGCAGTCGCCCACGCGCACGGAATGAGTTTTGCCGCCTTTCGCTACTTCAATGCGGCCGGGGCGGCCGAGGACGGGCAAATCGGCGAGGACCACACGCCCGAGACCCACCTGATCCCGGTCGCAATCGACGCCGCCATCGGCCGCCGGCCCCACCTGGACCTTTTCGGCACCGACTACCCCACTCCCGACGGAACCTGCCTGAGGGACTATGTGCACGTGGACGACCTGAGCCGTGCCCACATCGCGGTGTTCGAGCGGCTGGCGGTCCCTGGAACCGGCCTTTTCTACAACCTCGGAACCGGAACACCTTCGTCCAATCGCGAGGTCATCCGGGCCGTGGAGAAGTCCACGGGCAAGAAGATCAAGGTGATCGAAAGACCGAGGCGCCCTGGCGACCCTCCCGCCCTGTACGCAGATTCGAGCAAGGCCCAGCGCGAGCTCGGCTGGAAGCCGAAGTTCCCGGACGTCGGTTCGATCGTGGCCACGGCCTGGAAGTGGCACGAGGCGCACCCCAACGGCTTCAAGCGCTAGTCTTTTTCAGGAACGCCGCTTTGGTGATCCCGAGGCGCTTGGCCGCGGCCGCCGCGTCGCCGTTCTCCGCCTTGAGCGCGCGGGCGGCCATATCCCGCTCGAGCCGTTGCAGCAGCTTTCCCTCCTTCATGCCCATCTGTTCGTAGACGAAGTCGAGGGCTTCCTCGAGCGACAAGGCCTGGGCCGCCGGAGCCGCAGGAGCCTCCACCGCCGCCGCGACCGCGGGAGCCGCCTCGCCGTCCGCCATCCCACGGATTTCCGGCGGGAGGTCCTTTACCAGGATGGCGTCCCCCTGCGCGATCACCGCGCTGCGGTAGATGACATTCTCCAGTTCCCGCACGTTCCCGGGCCACGGGAACCGGACAAGCACGGCCATTGCCTCCGCCGAAACCTTGCTCACGCGGGCCTTGCGCTGCTTCACGAGGTTTTGGAGACAGAAGTCGACGATCTGCGGGATGTCCTCGGCACGGTCCCGCAACGGGGGCATCTTGATACGCACGACATTGAGCCGGTAGTACAGGTCCTCGCGGAAGGCCTTCTCCTTGACCAGCGCCTCCAGGTCCTTGTTGGTGGCCGCGATGATCCGGACATCCACGTGGATCGTCTCCGTCCCGCCGACCCTCTGGATGTCCCCCTGCTGCAGCACCCGCAGGATCTTGGTCTGCGTCGCCAGGGCCATGTCGCCGATTTCGTCGAGAAAGATCGTTCCCCCGTCGCAGAGCTCAAATTTTCCAAGCCGCTGGGCCGTGGCGCCCGTGAACGAGCCCTTCTCGTGGCCGAATAGCTCGCTCTCGATCAGGTTGTCTGGAATGGCCGCGCAATTGACTGCGATGAACGGCTTCCCGGACCGGTGGCTGTGCTTCCAGATGGACCTGGCAACGAGTTCCTTGCCCGAGCCGCTCTCGCCCGTGATCATGACGGTGACGTCGCTCGCCGTCACCTGCCCGATGATCTTGAAGAGGTCCTGCATGACCGGGGAGCTGCCGACGATACCCTCCTTGTAGTCCTCCGTGTTGATGCTGGGCTGGTAGCTGCCGGCCGACCGCAGGTCCGCGTGGACCTTGAGGGCGTTGTTGACGAGCGCGATGACCTTCTGGGGGTCGAAGGGCTTCATCACATAGTCGAAGGCGCCGTATTTCATCGCCTCGATGGCGGTCTGCGCGGTGCCAAAGGCCGTCATCAGGACCACGAGCTGCCTCGGGTTGACGGAGCGGATGTGTTGCAGCGCCTCGATCCCACCCATGCCGCTCATGCGAACGTCCAGGAAGATCAGGTCGGGATGTGGTCCCTTCTTCACCAACGCCACCCCCAGCTCGCCGCTTGCCGCCTCGGTCACGCGGCATTTCGAAGTCGAGAGCACCCGGGTGAGCGAGTAGCGGATTTCGGCATCGTCATCGATGACCAGGATGGTGGGCTGCGTAACAGGAGCGTCGGACATGGGCAGGGTTGGGTGCGACGAGGATGTCGGGAGAACAAGCGGAGATCAACGTTTGACGATCGCGATTTCGATCGAGAAGGTAGGGACGGGCGGCCCGCCCGTCCGGGCATACGATCCAACTCATGCTAAGCTGGTCCATCAAATTGTTCAAGATCCGCGGGATCCAACTCGCCCTCCACAGCAGCTTCCTGCTCCTGATCGCCTACTGGGGCTACATGGGTTTCCAGGACGCCGGCATAACGGGGATGGAATGGAGCGTGCTCGAGGGCCTGGCATTCTTCACCTGCGTCGTCCTGCACGAACTCGGCCACTCGTTCACCGGGCAGCATTTCGGGGTCAGGGTAAGGCAGATCCTGCTGATGCCGATCGGAGGCATGGCTCAATTCGACTCGATCCCGCGCCAGCCCCGGCAGGAGATCCTGATGACCCTTGCGGGCCCGGCCGTGAACTTCGTCCTCGCCGCCCTCCTCTGGTTTCCTGCGTCCTTCCCGGACGGCTGGGACTCCTACCCCACTCCTTCCTCCCTCCCCGACCTGGTCCGCAGCCTCTTTGTGGCCAACATCGCGATGGGAGTCTTCAACCTGGCCCCGGTGTTTCCCATGGACGGCGGCCGGATCCTTCGCGCGCTTCTTGCGACCCGCCTCACCTACATCCGGGCAACGTACATTGCCGTCATGATCGGCAAGGTGCTGGCGGTCCTTGCGATCATCGTGGCGCTTTACTTCTACCACAGCGTCTACCTCGCGATCCTCTTCGGCTTTATCTTTATGGCCGGCCAGGGCGAATATCGCGCGGTCAAGCAGCGGGAGCTCCAGGAGGCGCGTTGGCGGGAGTTGCTGCTCCAGGCCGAGATCAGGCATGTGCCGCCTCCCCCGGAGCCCCCCGTGCTCGGCCCGTGAAAACACAAAAACTCCTTGCGTTCCCCGGGGAGAAATCGATCTTTCTTACCTCTGCAAAGGCTAAGGGCTCGTAGCTCAGTTGGAAGAGCGCCTCAATGGCATTGAGGAGGTCGTCAGTTCGAACCTGATCGGGTCCAGCCTTCGCCTCCGCGGCAGCGGGGCGAAGACTGCCGCGCCGAAGCCGCGACCAGCGGCGTGGGCGGGCCGGGCCAGTCTGAACCGCGAAGCCTCGTCCGCCAGCTGACTTAGAGGAGACGCTTCGTCTTCAAGTCTATCGCAACAAGGGGTCGCAGACGCCCTTCTAAAGGTAGGGTGAGGTGGTCCCCGAAAGCTGGACAGGTCGGATCGTTAACCCGAAAACAGAGGAACGATCCACATGTCAAAGAAACGACGTCAGCACAGTCCCGATCTGAAAGCACGCGTTGGCTTGGAGGCCCTGA
>Ga0302319_10001838_pt1 | contig 46986 bp, 47 predicted proteins | sample Bog_T0_2_FD_203319 | JGI IMG/M metagenome (GOLD analysis project Ga0302319, IMG submission 203319) | Peat permafrost microbial communities from Stordalen Mire near Abisko, Sweden - Bog_T0_2 | ecosystem: Environmental > Terrestrial > Soil > Wetlands > Peat | place: Sweden: Abisko, Stordalen Mire... | reverse complement strand
AGCCCCACCCATCGTGTAGTCTTCTTCATGACCGGCTCCTGTCGTGTGTAGCTCTGCGCAGCTTTGCCGCCGCGTAACCTACGACCGCGCGACTTGAGCCGGTCACTTCATGTAACTAGTGGACGAACACCTTCATCGCGACGACGGTGATCAGCACGCCGAGGATCAAGCACGCCGCCGCCACTCCCACGAGCAACCCGATCGGCGCAGCGTTCGATTTCGCCATCGCGCGCTTCGGACGGTCGGGTTTCGTCTCCTGCGACCCTCTCGGAGTCGAGGGAGCTACCGCGGGGGTGGGGGCGCGCTTGGGCTTCAGCGGCGGGGGGGGCTCGGTCGGGGCGAGCTCCGGGGGGGGCGCGGGCGGGGGTGCGAGCGTGGCGGGCATTTCCGTCGCACCAATCAGGACCGCCTGCATCGCCAGCGCGAAGTCCGCGGCCGACTTGAACCGCGCCTCCGGCTCCTTGGCGAGCGCGCGCTCGATCGTCTTCCACAAGAGCGGCGGGAACGCCTTCCCCGCGCGCACGTCGATCGGGATCGGTGGCGCGCTCACGTGCGCCTGGATGTGCTCCATCGCCGTCTTCGCTTCGAAGGGGAGCTTGCCGGTCAGCACCTCGTAGAGGATGACCGCGAGGGAGTACGTGTCGCTCGCGGGCGTGAGGGTCTTTCCCTGCGCTTGCTCGGGGCTCATGAACTCGGGCGTGCCGAAGACCATCCCCTCCTGCGTGAGGATGATGCTGCCGGGCCGCATCTCGCGCTCGGTCACCTTGGCGAGGCCGAAGTCGAGCACCTTCGGGTAGTCCTTCATCGCCCCCTGCTGGCAGAGGAAGATGTTCTCCGGCTTGAGATCGCGGTGGATGATCCCCTGGGTGTGCGCTTCGTCGAGCGCGCCGCACGCCTGGATCAGGATGGGGAGCGCGCGGGCGACGGGGAACGGCCCATCGGCACGGACGGTCTGGTTGAGGTTTTTCCCCTCCAGGAACTCCATGACGATGTAGAGCGAGCCGTCGTCGAGCTCACCGTAGAGGAACACCTTCACGGTGTTCGGGTGCGTGAGGTGACTCATCGCGCGCGCTTCGCGCCGGAAGCGGGAGACGAGGTCTTTGCGGTTGGCGAGCTTGGGATGGAGGATCTTGATGCCGACCATCCGGTTCATGGATGGCTGGAGCGCTTTGTAGACCGCTCCCATGCCGCCCGAGCCGACCTTCTGGATGATCTGGAATTGCCCGTCGAGGATGTCTCGACCGATGAACGGATCCTGCGGGCGCATTGCCAAGGTAGTATCACGGTTCGCGTGACGTCCGCTCCTCTCGCGCCCTCGCTCCTGGTCGCCAAAAACCTGTCGAACGGGGGCTTTTCTCACGGCTTCTCGACGCGCGCCGGCGGCGTGAGCGAAGGCCCGTACGCGACCGCGAACTTCGGCAAGGGGGACGATCCGGCGCGCGTGGCGGAGAACGTGCGCCGGTTCGCGAACGCCGTCGGCTTCGAGTCGGACGCGCTTCGCCAGGTGACCCAGGTTCACGGAGCGCGCGTCGTCGATGCCAGCACGCTGCGCGACGCCGCCGCGCGGGAAGAGGCCGACGCGCTCGTGCTTCGCGCCGGCGGAAGGAGCGAGGCTCGCGCGGTCGGCGTGCGGGTCGCGGACTGCGTGCCGCTGCTCGTGGGATCGCGCGCACGGGGAGTGGCGGCCATTCACGCCGGGTGGCGAGGCGTGGTCGCGGGGGTGATCGACGCCGCGCTCGCGGCTCTGGATGCCAGCGACGCCATCGCAGCCATCGGCCCGTGCATCGGCCCGTGCTGCTTCGAGGTGGGCGCGGACGTGGGAGAGCGCATCGCGAGCGCGTGTGGCGAACCGCGCGTCATTGCGCGACGCGAGGGAGACAAGGCGTTCGTCGACCTGCGCCTCGCGGTCCGCGAGCAGCTCGCGATGCGCGGCGTCACTGACGTCGAAGACGTCCCCGGCTGCACGCGTTGTGACGCAGTGCGCTTCTTCTCCTACCGGCGCGACGGCGAACACAGCGGCAGACATCTCGCCGCGATTGCACTTCGAGAGTGAGCGCGCGGCCTGGGCGCGACCCCCGGCGCCATGGTATCGGTCGCGCACGATGATGCACGGAGCGCTCGACAACATCACCCAGGCCGTCGGAAACACGCCCATCGTTCGCCTGAACAAGGTGACCCACGGGCTGCAGTCGGAGATCTACGTCAAGTGCGAGTACTTGAATCCGGGCGGTAGCCACAAAGACCGACTGGCGTGGAACCTCCTGCGACGCGCCGAGGAGAACGGCCTCAAGCCGGGCGGCACGATCGTCGAAGCGACGAGCGGCAACACGGGCGCCTCGCTCGCTCTGCTCGCCGCGGTGCGCGGCTACAAGTGCATCTTCGTGATGCCCGACAAGATGAGCCAGGAGAAGATCTCGAACCTGCGCGCGTTCGGCGCCAAAGTCGTCGTCTGCCCCACCGCCGTCGATGCCGAGGACCCGCGCTCCTACTACAAGGTCTCGCGCCGCATCGCCGACGAGACGCCCAACTCGTTCTACGCGAACCAGTACCACAACCCCGCGAACCCCGAGGCGCACTACCTGTCGAGCGCGCCCGAGATCTGGAAGCAGACGAACGGCGAGTTCGACGTCTTCGTCGCCGGCATGGGGACGGGCGGCACCATCAGCGGCTGCGGGAAGTTCTTCAAGGAGAAGAAGCCCTCGATCCAGCTCGTCGGCGTCGATCCGATTGGCTCGCTCTATTACGATTTCGTGAAGTCGGGCCGCATCACCAAGCCCTTCTCGTACAAGGTCGAAGGCATCGGCGAGGACTTCTTCCCGACGACGATGAACCTGAAGATCCTCGACGACATCGTCCGCGTCGACGACAAGGAGTGCTTCCTCATGACGCGCGAGCTCACGCGCACCGAGGGGCTCTTCGTGGGCGGCTCGGGCGGAGCCGCGGTCGCGGGCGCCATCAAGTACGCGCACGCCCACGATCGCCCGGGGCTGCGCATCCTCGTGTTCCTGTGCGACAGCGGGAACAAGTACGTGTCCAAGATCTTCAACGACGACTGGATGCGCGAGAACGGGTTCCTCGAGGACCAGCCGGGGCTCGGCACCGTGCGCGATCTGCTCGCCGCCAAGGGGCACGCGCAGATGGTCACGGCCACGACGCACTCGAAGGTGCGCGAGGTCATCGACACGATGAAGAAGCTCTCGATCAGCCAGATCCCGGTCGTCGAGAAGGGGAAGCTGCGCGGGATCGTGGCCGAGGTGGACCTACTCCGTCACCTCGTCACGGGGATGAAGCGCCTCGACTCGCCGATCGGCGACCTCGCCGAAGGGGACTACGCGACGGTGTCGCCCGACACGAAGATCGAGCTCGTGCAGTCGGCGCTCGGCGACGCGAAGGTCGCCATCGTGACCGATCACGACAAGGTGCTCGGCATCGTGACCAAGATCGACCTCATCGACTTCCTGGCGAGGCAGCCGTCGAAGAACGCGACGATCCCGCCGCCCTCGAACGGAAAGCCCGTGAAGAAGAACGGCGCCGCGAAGGCGAAGAAGCCCGTCGTATCCAAGGGGAAGACGAAGGCGCGCGCGCGGGCGTAAGCGTCTACGTCTTCTTGGGGGGGCTCACGTTGTAGACCGCCTTGCACGTGGCGAAGACCTCGTGCTCGCTCGACGGATGAAAGAGCGTGACGTCGGCCACGCCGACGCGATTGCCCATACGGACGACGCGCGCGTCGGCGACGATGGACTCGAGTCGCGCGGGGCGGAGGTAGTCCATGCGCAGATCGATCGTCGAGACGCGCACGCGCATGTCGGTGGCGCCGCTCCAGACGGCGGCGCCACCAGCGGTGTCGGCGAGCGCGCTGAGGACGCCGCCGTGGAGCGCGGGGCGAAACGGATCGCCGACGAGCTCGTCACGGAACGGGATCTCGAGGCGCGCGTGCCCCTTCTCGAGCTTGATGAGCTTCACGCCGAGCACCCGGTTGAACGGGATGCCGGCCTCCATGAACTTTCTGAGCGCGTCGAAGTCCATGGCGGGTCAGCGAGCGCTCGCGAGGAACTGATTGTCGACCCATCGCTGCTGCCCATCGGGGAACACGATGAGGCACTGCCCTGGCGCGATCTGCTGGACGATGCCGGGGTAGCGGTTGCCGTCGGCCCACTGCACGAGGATGTGCGAGCCGACGGCGTGCGGCGTGGGGAACGGGGCGTACGGAGGGGACGGATTGGTCGTGGGCTGGAGCGTCGGCGTTTGCCTCGACAGCGGAAGCTCCGAAGCTCTCGGCGGCAGGCCCGGCGTTCCGGGCGGCACGGGGTAGCCACTCGCGCGATCCGGGGGTGACGCGGGCTGCGCGGTCGAGACCGCCGGTGGAGCGCTCGGGATCGACACCCTTCCCGTCGCCACCTTCGCGCCCGTCGCGGGCGCACCGCAGAAGGCGCAGAACTTCCCCGAGCCGATGAGCGTCTCTCCGCAGCTGCCGCAGACGTCCATGAATCGATGGTCGCACGCAAGCGCGACGCGCGACAAACCCCCAGTGTCGGAGGCGCGCACGTCAGCGCTTGGTCGCGCGCTGAAGCTCGGCACGGAAGCCCCCCATGTCCACTGGACGCGCGAGATCGAGCGTGAGCCCCGCGTCCACGAGACGAGCGCGCGAACGCTCGGGCATCGGGGAGAGCCAGACGAGGCGGCCGCCGGGGACGAGCGCGCGGGCGACGTTGTGGAGGAAGCGATCGACGAGGGGCGCGAGCTCGCCGCGCGCAACGCGACGACCCATGGGGGGGTTTGTGAGCGCGAGCGTCACGCCCGGAGGGGCGAAGATCGTCGCGTCGGCGAGCGTGAGCTGCGCGTCGGTCACGTTCGCGCGGGCGAGGTTGGCGCGCGCCGACTCGAGCGCGTGCTCGTCGACGTCCGTGCCGTGGAGCGAGGCATACGGGCCGAGTCGCGCGCGCTCGATGAGCTCGAGCGCCGAGCCGACGAACGGATCCCACACGACGTCGCCGTCGCGCACGCCACCGACACGCGCGAGGGCCGCAGCGATCGTCGGGTGCGAAGCGGCGGGGACGTCGGCGACACGGTAGTCGAAGCGTGTGTCGGGGAGAGCGCGCGGCTCGAGCTCGACGGCGACGCGCCCGTCGAGCATGCGAACGAGCGCGGTCCACGGGCTGCTCGTGGGGTCGTTGACGATCTCCGGGCGAAGCGCAGCGACGGCGGCGGCGACCTTCCAGACGAGAGCGCGATGGTGCCCCCCGTCCTCGAAGGCGAGACGGAAGCGAATCGGGCCGCGCGTGAAGGCGCGCAGGATGCGGAACGACTCGTCGCTGGCGATCGACACCGCGATGGCATCGGCGTCGGTCCCCGGGTGCTCGGCGAGAGGGAGCGCGAACGACATCGCCACGCGCGGCACGGTCGCCCGCACGAGCGGCCCGCGGAGAACCGCCCGAACGCGCCCCTCGCCGTCGGTCCGCGGCGACCAGTCGTCCCCCAGCTCACCGGCGAGGATCGACTCCAGCCCGGTACGGCAACGAAACACGACCGCGCACGGCCCGCGCGCGACCGCGTCGCCGTCGATCGTGCTCCCCTCGGCGCGCACCGCGCCTCGCCCTACGCGCAGCTTGGCTCGACCCATGCGGCGCGCGAGCTCCGGATCGGACGGAGGGGGCGCGGCCAGCGTCTTGGCAGCGTCGCCCGCCCCCACCTTGCCGAGCGCGTCGGCGATCGCGCGTCGAAGCTCGAGCGACGCGGTCCGCTCCCAGGCGGCCACGAGCGCCCCCTCCGCTTCGCGCGCGTGGCCACGCATCTTGCCGAGCGCGGTCGCGGCGTACCGCGCGGCCCTCCCCTCCCCGGCAGCCAGCTCTTCGATGAGCCATGCGACCGCGGCGTCCTCTTCGTCGCGCGAGGCGATCGTCCCGACGGCACGCACGAGCCGCGCGCGGGCCACCTCGCTCGCATGAGCCGCCGCGTCGCGGGCCAGGGGGAACAAGGGAGTCCCGATGCGCACGAGCGCTCGCTCCGCCGCGCGGGCCTGGTCTTCGTCCCCGTCGCCGAGCAGCGCCACGAGCGCGGGAACGTCGCGAACGCTCGGGGTGAACCCCGGATCGCGCACATGCGCCGAAACGTCCCTGCTCGCCTTGCGCGCCGCCATTCTTCCGGGGACCGTAACCGATGGCGCCCGTCGCGCGTAGACCTGGTTGAGCCACGAAGAGCACGACCCGCGCGCCGGGTCGCCCGCGCCATGCCCAACACCGCACGGATCTCCCCGAAACCGATCGAACCGTCGATGCAACGGCGCGTCTTCCTGCGCGGCATCACGGCCGGAACGCTGGTCGTCGCCCTCGGTGGGTCCACCTATGTATGCGCCGGTGAACAGGAAGAGGAGCGAGCGCGGCAGGCGAAGCGCCCCGACGGGAGATCACGCCTCCCCCCCAGCCAGTACCTTTTGAAGCGCCTCCGTCCGATGGGGGGCGAGGAGGGGGACGCCAGCCCCGGCCACTGGAAGCTTCGGGTCTACGGCGAGGTGGAGCAGCCGTTCGAGGTCGGCTTCGGCGAGCTGCTGGCGATGCCGCAGGTCGAGCAGACGTGCGACGTCCACTGCGTGACGAAGTGGACGATGCTCGACGCGCACTTCACCGGCGTCCGGATCGCCGACCTGGCCGCACGCGCGAAGCCCAAGTCGTCCGCGCGTCACGTCGTCTTCGAGGCGTACGGCGGCTACACCTCGAACGTGCTCTTGCGCGAAGCGCTCGCCCCCACGTCGCTCGTCGCGCACCGGCACGAAGGGCAGCCGCTCGCGCGACCGAACGGTGCTCCCGTACGCGCGCTCGTGCCCGATCTCTACTTCTGGAAGAGCGCCAAGTGGCTGACGGGGATCCGCTTCGTCACGATCGACGAGCCGGGGTACTGGGAGGTCCGCGGCTACAACAACCACGCCGATCCGTGGAAAGAGGAGAGGTACTCCTAAGCCCATGGCCCGCATTCAATGGCGCGCAGTCCTCCGCGCGCTGCATCGCGACTTCGGCTACACCGCGGTCGGCCTCACGCTCATCTACGCGCTCTCCGGGCTCGCGGTGAACCACATCGGCGACTGGGATCCGAGCTTCGCCAACTACACGGCCATGCACGAGCTCGGGCCGGTCACCGGCCAGACCGACGACGCGATCGCGAAGCTCGCCGCGTCGCGCCTCGGCATCCAGGGGGACGCGCGCGACGTCTACCGCGCGTCCGACACGGAGCTCGATGTGACCTACGAGCGCCGCACGCTCCACGTGAATCCGCAGACGGGGCACATCGACGAGGAGGGGCAGAAGCCGCGCTTCTTCCTGCGCGTCGCCAACTGGCTCCACCTGAACCGCGGGAAGCGCGCATGGCGCTACGTGGCCGACGCTTATGCCGTCGTCCTGCTGTTCCTCGCGACCGGCGGCCTCTTCATGATCGCGGGTAAGAAAGGGCTGCTCGGGCGAGGCGCCGTGTTCGTCCTCCTCGGAGCGGCGATCCCGGCCGCGTACGTCGTACTCTCCGGCGGACCGTGAGCCCGAGCCCCGACGACGCCGTTCGACACTTCCGCGCACGCTTCGAGGCCGGCGGAGCACCCGCTCGCGCCGTGAGCGAGAAGACGTACATGAAGAGCGCTCTCCGCTTTCATGGCGTCGACGCGAAGCAGATCCACGCCGAGTGCGCTTCGTTCTGCAAGGAGCACCGTGACCTCGATCGCGAGTCGCTCCGCGCCGTGGTCTCCGCGCTCTATGCCACCGACTGGTTCGACCTGCGCACCGCGGGGATCGCGCTCCTCGAGCGGAAGGTGCGTCTTCTCGAGGCGAGCGACGCTGCGTGGCTCGTCGACCTCGCGCGCGCCTCCCCCTGCTGGGCGCACGTCGATTTCCTCTCCACGAAGGTCATCGACCCGCTCATTCAGGCCAACCCGCGCCTGCTCGGCAAGATGCGCGTGTGGGCCAAGGACCGCGATTTCTGGGTGAGGCGCGTCGCGCTCCTCGGGCAGCTCGGCCCGCTCCGCCGCGGCGCCGGGGACTTCGCGCTGTTCGCCGCGATCGCCGGGCCGATGCTCGACGAGAAGGAGTTCTTCATCCAGAAGGCGATCGGCTGGGTGCTCCGCGAGGTCTCGAAGAAGCGCCCGGCGCTCGTCCGCGACTTCCTCGTTCCGCACGCAGCCCGCGCGTCGACCGTGACCTGGCGCGAAGCGACGAAGTACCTCCCCGCCGCGATGAAGCGCGAGGTCGAGCGCGCGCGACTATTTGGGCGGGGGCTCTGAGCAGACGCTGTTGATGCACGTGGTACCCTCTGAGGCGCCGCAGCAATCGCTGCTCGTCGTGCACTTGTCGCCATCGGCCGAGCATGCAGGCGCCGTGGCCGTGCACACGGGCGCGCCGCCGTCCTCGCCCGTGGCTTCGCAGTACCCGCCGCAGCACTCGGTGCCGGAGGCGCACCCCTGGCCGGCGCCCTTGCACGGGTCGAGCGCCCAGAAGCCACGGAGGTTGAGCGTCGTCGAGTCTTGCCCGGGGAGCAGGAACGCGGGGTGGCTGGGATCGACGCCCGGCTTCGGGTTCTGATCGATGGCCGCGACCCAGAGCTGCTTGGTGACCGCGGGGGTGCCCGTCAGCGTGTTGCCGTACGTACGACGGCTCGTGAACACGACCCAGAAGTACCCGCCGGCGGCGACGGGCGCGAACGTGGGCTCGTAGTTGTAGTGGAGGTCGCGCGCGCCGGCGGCGAACGGGTACCCATCACCGTCGAGCGCCGCGAGCCGGGTCTCGCTGTTCGGCGTCGTCGTATCGGCGAGGTACATGTCACCGAGCGTGGAGTAGTCGCAGCCGCTGGAGCCGCACAGGCCGCGCGAGTCGACGACGTCGCTGTTCAGGCGCGAGTAGAGCGCCCAGTGGCCGTCGGGGGAGACCGTGGGCCACGCGATGTTGAAGTACGACGGGTTCGCGGTCCCCTGCACGAGGTCACTGGCGGCGCCGAACATGGGCGACGCGGTCTCGTTGAACGGCGCGAGGCGGAGCGCGCCGGGGGCCGTGCTCGTGAGCCAGTCACCGGGGACGGAGCTCGCGCCCGCGACCCAGAGAAGCTTGCTGCCGTCGGGCGAGAAGGCGGGCATGAAGATCGGCTCGTTCGGCAGGCCTGCGGTCGTGGCAGCCGTGCCGTCAGCGGTCTTGAAGATGCCACCGTACTCGGGGCCACCGACCGCCTCGCTGAGCTGCGACGCCAGCTGGTTCTCGACGATGTACGTCCCGTCAGGGGTGAGCGCGGAGTTCGACCACTGCACGACGGTGGAGTTGTCGGTCGTCCCCGCGGTGCCGCCGCCCCAGACGCCAGGGAGCGAGTAGATGGGCTGCCCGGTGGCCAGCGAGTACGAGCCGCCGAAGCTGCCGCCGCCGCTCACGATGACCGAGCCGTTCGCCGAGACCGTGTGGCACGTCATGAGGCACGAGCTGGACGGGTAGACGCTCGTGTCGTTGAGCGGAGGGGCATTGGCGAAGTCGTCGGGCGCGGTGGCGCCGGGCTTGATGCGGACGACGCGACCGATGTTCTGGGCCCAGTAGTAGATGGTGCCGCGCATCGACGCAGGCGCGATGGTCCACGTGTGGCTGGCGATGATCGTCGCCGCCGTGCCGCTCCAGCGCGCGACCGACAGGAGCGTCTGCCCGCTCGTCGAGTCGCCGAGCACCTGCCAGAGGGTGGGGTCGAACGTGTAGCTCGCCGTGGGGCCGGGGGCGGCGGCGTACGCCTCGAGCTCGAACGTGGAGCTCGTCACGTGGACGTACACGTCGTCGCTCGCGGCGCCGCCATTCCACTGAAGTACGGGTGCGAGGATGCCGCGCGGGAACACCGTGCCGTTGTACGGGTACGCCCAGGTGACTCCCGGATCGGGCGTCGTCGCCCCCTGCAGCGAGCTGGCGACGCCGGTGCTCACGCTGGTCAGCCCCGCATGCAGGTGGAGCTTCACGGTGAGCGACGCGCTGGCGTTCAGCGACTGGTACGACGCGGTGATGGGGACGACGCTCCCGATCGAGCCGCTCGCCGTGTAGAGCCCGGTGGAATCGATCGCGCCCGCCTGCGGAACCCCCGCCGTCCAGGTCACGCCGTCGGTCAAAGGAGCGCTCGTGCCGTCGGCGTACTGCGCGACGATCGTGAAGGCTTGCGTGATGGGGGCGCTGTCGACCGACTCGATGGCAGCGGTCGCGGGGCTGATCGAGATCGAGGTGACCGAGCTCAGACCGAGCTGCAGCGCTCCGCCGTCCCCTTCGAGCAGGACGACGCTGCTGCCAGCGTCGCTCGATGCGCCCGGCCCCCCGTGGGAAGCCCCACCGGAGCCGTTGCTACCGCCTCCGCACGCGGCCGCACACGCGGCGGCCACCACGATCGCCGCCCACCCGTAAGCCCGCGCGCCGCGCGAAGTCCAAGTCGCCATCGTCGTCGCCTCCACGACGAGGACGAAGGAGCACACCTCGCGCCACACGTATGGACGCGCAAATGACGGAATTTTTCAGTGGAGGGCGGTCCACCGGGGATCCATTTCGGATCCCTGGTGATCCAGATCCGCGCGTCAGCCGTGCTTCACGACATCGGCGAGGATCGCGTCGCTTTCCTTCTTCGCCCATTGTGCAAAATCGGTCATGTACGCCGCCACCTCCCGGAAGCGCGAGACGATGGCCTCCCTGTCGCCGGCGCCGACCGCGCGCGCGAAGCGAGACGCCTCTTCCTCGAAGACGCGCGAGGCGGCAGCGCCGTCAGGGTTCGACGTGAGGATGTCGGCGTAGAGCTCGGCGCCCTGGGAGAACATGCGGCCGATCATCGAGAGCTCCGCGCGGTAGATGGGGCTCGCGAAGTCGCGCGAGCGAACGAGCTTGGCCTTCAGTCGCTCGAGCACCGAGCCGAGCACCATCGTCTTCTCGTGGACGAGCACCTGGATGAGCGCCATCTGGGCGTCGTGCTCTTCGGCGGTGGCCTCGATGACCTCGGCGCCGAACGACTCGAACAGACGCTTGACCCGCTCGAAGCCGACGTCGCCGCGCCCGCGGACGAGCACGACTTTCTGGCGGTCCATGTCCTGGCCGGCGGGGCCGAACATCGGGTGGGTTCCGACGACGTCCACGTCGGCCGGCGCCCCTTTGAGCATGGCCTCGAGCGGCGCACGCTTCACGCTCGTGACGTCGGCGATGCACGCGCCCGGCCGCACATGCGGCGCGACCTCCTCGATGACTGCGCGCGTGGCGGCGATCGGCACCGCGACGATCACGAGGTCGTGGCGCGCGGCGACCTCCGCGTTCGGGGCGCCACGGTCGAGCCCCGTCGTCTCCACCGGGTAGCCGGCGCCGTCGAGTAGCCGTGCGAGGAAAGCGCCCATGCCCGACGTGCCGCCGAGGATGCCTATCGAGAAGTGCGACTCGCGCGCCTGCAGGACGCGACGCTGCGCCGCGCGTGAAGCGGCGAAGAGCGTGCCGTAGACGTCGCGGACGACGTCGGCGGGGACCTCGGCCTCTACGGCTTTTTCGAGCAGATCGCCGAGGAGCGCCCCCTCTCGTTCGCGGTCGAACGACGGCAGCTTCGCCTGCGCCTTCAGCTCGGCGACGCGGCGGATGAGGCGCATGCGCTCGCCGAGGAGTTGCACGATCTGGACGTCGCACGCCGTGAGGGCGTCGCGCATGGCAAGGAGTGGGCTCGGAGGTTTCGCGCTCATGGCGAGGGGGAGCGTAGCGCGTACCCGGACAGCTGCGACCTCGTCGCACGACCGCACCTGCTAGAAGGCCCACGGAGCGTGTTCTTCCAGATCGACGAGAGCCTCTTCCGCGCGCTTTTCGCCCACGGCGAGCACGGCGCGCTGCGAACCGCGGCGCTGGTGTTCAGCGCGATCGGCGGCGGGTGGTGCATGCTCGCGCTCGCGCCGCTCCTGATGGCGAGGAGGTCGCGACGGTTCGCCGCGTGGCTGCTCGCGGTGCTCGTGGGGACCGCCATCGTCGTCTACGTGACGAAGGCTGCCGTCGCGCGCGAGCGACCGTGTCTCGCGTGCGCCGATCTCGCCGGTTTCATCGCGAGCTCTCCGACCGATCCGTCGTTCCCCAGCGGTCACGCCGCCGGCAGCTTCGCGTTCGCGGTTTTCGCCGTGCACGCGCTGCTCGATCGCGTCCCTCGCCCTCGCTTCGCCCTGGCGACCGCGATCGGGTGCGTCCTGTTCGCGGCGTGCGTCGCCGTCTCGCGCGTCGTGCTCGGCGCACACTTCCCGGGCGACGTCGCGGCGGGCGCGCTCCTCGGCGCGACCGTAGGCGGACTCGCGGGGCGTCGATTCACCGCGGGTGGCGCACGTCGGCTATAGTGATTCGCGATGTCTCCCTTGAACCGCGCCGTGAGTGCGCGCTCGTTCGTCTTCGCTGTCCCCTTCGCGCTCGCCGGCGTCGCCGGGGCATTCGGCGGCTGCTCGAACCTCGTCGATGACCTGCCGGGCGCCGACGGCGGCAGCCCCTCGGGGAACGAAGACGCCGGCCCCATCTCGACGGAGGACGCCCCCGTCATCATCATCGGCGCGGACGGCCAGTCGGAGGACGCCGGCCTCGACGCCGCCCCGAACTGCGGCGCAGAGGACGCGAGCTTCGGCGCGCCCAATGATCTCGAGTGCACCGGGCTCTACGCCAGCTTCACGACCAAGACGCTCGCGCCGGGCGTGCAAGCCTACGACCCAGGCCTCCACCTGTGGGCCGACGGTGCCGCGGTCGCGCGGTTCATCTCCCTGCCGGTCGGCGGGAAGATCGACACCAGCGACATGAACGAGTGGCAGTTCCCGGTCGGAACCAAGACGTGGCAGGAGTTCAAGATCAGCGGGCAGCGCGTCGAGACACGCTACTACTGGAAGCGCGGCGACGACGACTGGGTGCGCGGCACGTACGTCTGGAGCGCAGGCGAGTCGTCCGCCGTCTACACGACCACCGGAGTCACGGATGTCGGCGGCTCGTCGTACGACATTCCCCCCGTGGCCGATTGCGACACGTGCCACTCGGGGCGCATCGACCGCGTGCTCGGGGTGGAAGCCGTGAGCCTCGCGCAGGCATCGGCCACCGGCGTGACCCTCGCGAGCCTCGTGAGTGCAGGAACCCTCACGCAGCCGCCCACCGGCTCGCTCACGATTCCCGATGACGGGACCGGATTGGCCGCGCCGGCGCTGGCGTGGATGCACGCGAACTGCGGAACGTCGTGCCACAGCGCCTCCCCCGGCGCGACGGCAGCCTCGACGGGGCTGCTGCTCCGGCTCGAGATTGCGGGGTCCGGTTCGACGACGACTCTCGGCGACGTGGCCCACACGAACGCGTACACGACGTCGGTGAACATCACGCCTCAGCTCTCGCCGTACTCAGGCGAGGGGTGGCACCGGATCACGCCCAACGACACGTTCGACGGGGGGATCGGGACGAGCTTGATCCCGTTCATGGCCGGGAGCCGAAACGATCCGGAGCTGCAGATGCCGCCCATCGACACCGCAACGCCCGATATCGCCGACCTCGCCGCGCTCAAGCATTGGATCACGAACGGCACCTTTCCCGTGGGGTCGTATCCCCCCTAGAGCTAGACGAATCGCTTGCCCTTCGCGGCCCGGGCGATCAAGACTCTCCGCGAAATGCTCTCCCGCTGCGCCCGTCTTTTCGTCGCATGCGCGACGGCGCTCGTTGCGTGGCTCGTCGCCGCGCCGGCGTATGCGTCGGCGCCGCTGTGCGACCCGCGCGGAGCCACGGCCATCGCGCCGGCGCCGCAGCTCCAGCAGCCGCTGACGTCCATCGACGTGGGGACTCCGGGGGACGACGGTTGCCGCGAGTATGCCGTCACGGTACGCACCGTGAACGACGGCCGCGCGCCGGCCCCAGCGTCGCCGAGCACGTCGTTCGACTCCGCAGTCCCGAGCACGACTCCGCTCGTCCTCGCATCACCGTGCGCCTCGCGGCGCGCCGCGTGGGATGCCCGCGAGGGTGAGCGTCCCGGCGAGCAGTCGCGCGTGGACCGACCCCCGCGCGCGTAGCCGACATCGACTCTTGAACGAGTGAGAACGGCTCCCCGGCCGATCCCTCTCACCACTACCCCTTCTCCCTAACGGGAGAGGGGAGCCCGCCTGCTCTCTCTCCTCCCCTCTCCCCTTGCGGAGAGTCCGAGGTGGGGCTGAGGGCTCGCGAGGATCCTTCGGCGCGGAGCTCCCTCCGCGTGCTCACGCAGTCTCAGCTCTCGAATTGGATTGAACGAAAGGTTACTCATCATGTCCGAAGAACAGAAAGCACGCGCCGCGGACGAGCATCCGTCACGCGGGCAAGACGACGGCTCTGGTGGAATGAACACCGGCGTCGCGGTCATCGGTTTCGTCCTCTGCTTCGTCGCCGGCGCAGGCCTCATGTGGGGCGTCGACGCGCACAACGGGGTCGCCAAGCGCGGTGACATCACGTCCGACTCCGCCAGCGGCGGGACGTGGAGCGACGCCGATTCGCCCGTCGCGATCGACAGCAAGGACCCGATGTGGGGCAAGCGCGACGCGCCCGTCACCATCGTCCAGTTCAGCGACTTCCAGTGCCCGTTCTGCAGCCGCGTCGAGCCGACGATGACGCAGGTTCGCGAGACGTACGGCGACAAGGTTCGCATCATCTGGAAGAACGAGCCGCTCCCGTTCCATCCGAACGCGAAGCCGGCGGCCGAAGCGGCCGTGGGCGTGTTCCAGACGGCGGGCAACGACGCCTTCTGGAAGTTCCACGACACGGCGTTCAAGAACCAGTCGGCGCTCAGCCCCGACAGCTACATCAAGTGGGCGACCGAAGCGGGCGTGAAGGACATCGCCAAGTTCAAGGCGGACCTCGACGCGCACAAGTTCGCGGACAAGGTCGAGAAGGACAACGCCGAGGGGAAGTCGATCGGCGCCAACGGGACGCCGGCGTTCTTCATCAACGGCGTGAGCCTCTCGGGCGCGCAGCCGTTCGACAAGTTCAAGACCATCATCGATCAGGAGCTCGCCAAGGCGCAGGCGAAGATCGCCGCCGGTACACCCAAGGACAAGGTGTACGTCGCGATGTCGCAGGACAACAAGAAGAACGCGCCTGCTCAGCCGGCGGCTGACGAGGGACCGAAGGACGACACCACGACGGTCTTCAAGGTGCCGATCGAAGGGAGCCCCGCCACGTGGGCGACCGACAAGCCGCTCGTCACGATCGTCGAGTTCAGCGACTTCCAGTGCCCCTTCTGCAAGCGAGTCGAAGACTCGGTGAAGAAGATCCACGACGACTACGGCGACAAGGTCCGCCTCGTCTGGAAGAACAAGCCCCTTCCGTTCCACAACCGCGCCGAGCCGGCCGCGGAGCTGGCGATGGAAGCGCTCGCGGAGAAGGGGAACAAGGGGTTCTGGGCGGCGCACGACGCGCTGTTCGACTCGCAGCCGAAGCTCGAGGACGCGGATCTCGCGGCGGTCGCCACGAAGATCGGCATCGACCCTAAGAAGGTCGCGGACGCGATCGCGACCCACAAGTACAAGAAGGCGATCGACGCCGACAACGCGACGGGCGACGACTTCAAGGTCACCGGCACGCCGGCGTTCTTCATCAACGGCCGGAACCTCGTCGGCGCGCAGCCGTACGACAAGTTCAAGGCGATCATCGACGACGAGCTCACCAAGGCGAACGCTCTCGTCGCCAAGGGGACCGCGGCGAAGGACGTCTACGCGCAGCTCACGATGAACGGGAAGGGTCCCGGCGCGGCGGAGATGAAGCCGATGCCGTCGATCACGGGCGCTCCGTGGCGCGGCAACAAGAGCACGAACGTCACGATCGTCGAGTTCAGCGACTTCCAGTGCCCGTTCTGCAAGCGGGTCGAGGACAGCACGAACAAGATCATGCAGGACTACGGCGACAAGGTGCACTTCGTGTGGCGCAACATGCCGCTGCCGATGCACCCGGACGCGCCGCTCGCAGCGCAGGCCTCGATGGAGGCCTACAAGCAGAAGGGCTCCGACGCCTTCTGGAAGATGCACGACCTGCTCTACGCGAACCAGCCGAGCGGGCAGTCGCAGGACGGCCTGAAGCGCCCGGCTCTCGAGAGCTACGCGCAGCAGCTCGGCCTCGACATGACGAAGTTCAAGGCGGCGCTCGACAGCCAGGCCCACAAGGCCGAAGTCGACGCCGACGCGAAGATGGGGAACGACGAGGGCATCTCCGGTACGCCGGCGTTCATCATCGGCAACGGCAAGCAGGGCACCCCCGGCTACTTCATCAACGGCGCGCAGCCGTACGACAGCTTCAAGAAGCTGATCGACAAGGCGATCGCCGAGTCGGCGAAGTAACGGCAACGAAGGGGTAAGGTCGGGGCAACCCCGGACACCCCGCTCTCTCGCGAACCCTCACCCCCCTCCCCCTCTCCCATGAAGGGAGAGGGGGCACGACGACGTGTCGCTGGCTCCCCTCTCCCCTCGTGGGAGAGGGGCGGGGGTGAGGGTTCGCGGGAAGAGTGATCGAGGATCGTTTCGACAAGGATCTGAGAAGAGAAACGGATCGTAATGAATCGTAGCTTCGCGTGTGGCTTGGTTGGCGTGATGGCATCGCTCGTGGCGTGCGGAGGCTCGGCGAAGGCGCCGGTGGTACCGCAGACCGCGACTGCGGATGCAGGCGTGGCTCAGGCTGCGACGGCGACGGCGCTGTCCGCTGCGCCGAGCGAGGAGAGTGCAGCAGTCCCGATTGCGTCGGACGACGCGACGTGGGGGAACCGCGACGCGCTGGTGACGGTGGTCGCGTTCGAGGACATCCAGTGTCCGTTCTGCGCGCGCACGGCGCCGACGATTCAGAAGCTCGAGGCGGAGTACGGCCCGGAGAAGCTCCGCGTTGTGTGGAAGCACCTGCCGCTGCCGTTCCACCCGAACGCACGCCCGGCCGCGGAGGCTGCAGAAGGAGTTCGAGCGCTCGGCGGGAACGACGCCTTCTGGAAGTTCCTGGAACAGGCGTTCGCCAACCAGAAAGAGCTCGGCGCGGACTCGTACGCGAAGTGGGCAAGCAACGCAGGAGTCGATGCGACCGCGTTCGCGAACGGCGCCAAGTCGGGGGTCTGGGCGGCGAAGGTGCAACGCGATCTGGCGACGGCGCAAAAGCTAGGTGTCGATGGGACGCCCGCATTCCTCGTGAACGGCGCGTGGATCACGGGCGCACAGCCCTACGAAGCCTTCAAACAGACGGTGGACGCCGCGCTCACCCAGGCGGGGCTTCTCATCGTCTCGGGAACGTCACGCGTGGGCGTGTACGCCGCAGCGGCTGCGACGAACTTCAAGCCGCAGCCGGCGGACGACGACAACGCCAAGGACGACACCAACGTCTACAAGGTCCCCGTCGGGACGAGCCCCGTGCGCGGGGCGACGACCGCGCCGGTGACGATCGTGGAGTTCGGCGACTACCAGTGCCCTTACTGCCGCCGCGCTGCCGAGACGCTCGAGAAGGTGCGCGCGAAGTACGGCGACTCGGTGCGCCTCGTCTGGAAGAACGAGCCGCTCCCTTTCCACCCGCACGCGGAGCCGGCCGCGGAGCTCGCGCTCGAAGCGCGTGCCGAGAAGGGGGACGCGGGGTTCTGGGCAGCGCACGACGCGCTGTTCGCGGCTACGGGGCTCGAAGAGAGCGACCTCCTGTCGATCGCGCACGACCTGAAGCTCGACGTGGCGAAGGTGAAGAGCGCGATCACGACGAAGAAATACGCAAAAGCGATCGAGGAGGACGACACGGTCGCCGACGGCTTCCGCGCCACCGGGACGCCGCACTTCTTCATCGACGGGCGACGCGTGGTGGGGTCGCAGCCGCTCGAGAAGTTCGTGTCGATCATCGATGACGAGCTGAAGAAGACGCAGGCGCTGGCGACCAAGGGGGTCACGGCCACGGGAATGTACGATGCCTTGGTCGCCGGCGGCGTCGCGATGTCCGGGCCGGAGAAGAAGGACGTGGCGATCCCCTCGGCGAACGCCCCCTCGCGTGGTGCTTCGACCGCGAAGGTCGTGGTGCAGGAGTTCGCGGACTTCCAGTGTCCATATTGCAAGCGGGCGGAGGACTCGATCGACAAGCTCGTCGCGGCGTACCCGGGGCGCGTCCGGATCGTGTGGCGGAACCTGCCGCTGAACCAGATTCACCCCGACGCGCAGCTCGCGGCCGAAGCGGCGCTCGAGGCGCAGGCGCAGAAGGGGCAAGCGGGCTTCTGGAAAATGCACGCGCTGCTCTTCGCCAACCAGGGCGTCGACGGTGCGTTGCAGCGCGAGGCGCTCGACGGCTACGCCAAGGCGCTCGGGCTCGACATGAAAAAGTGGGCCGCAGCGCTCGACGGGCACACGCACAAGGACGCGATCGACGCGGACGTGAAAGCAGCCGACGCAGCGGGAGTCCAGGGGGCGCCCGCGTTCTTCATCAACGGGTACTTCCTCGACGGCGCGATGCCGTACAAGAGCTTCCAGCGATTGGTGGACAGGGCGCTGAGCGAGCCCGCGCGGTAGCGAGGAAGCGGGTCCGCTCAGCCTTTCGAGAGGGCGAGAAGTGGAGCCGCGAGCAGCGCGAGGAGTTGGTCGACGTCGATCGGCTTCGCGATCCACTCCACGTCGGCACCGGCGCCTTCCGTGCGCGGATGTCCCGTCATGATGATGCGGCGGAGCGCTGGCGAGACTTCCCTCGAGGCCCGCACGAGCTCGAGCCCGGTCATGTCGTCCATCAGGAGGTCGGTGAGAAGGACGTCGTACTCTCCGCTCAGGAGCAGCTGGAGCGCCTTCACGGCGCTTTCGCAGGTCTCCGTGAGATAGCCCTCACCCGCGAGAAGCCTGCCGAGCACCTGCCGTGTGCTCTCGTCGTCGTCCACGATGAGGATGCGCTGGCTCACGGTCTCCTCGTAGCAAGGATCGCGAGCCGCGAGAACGAGAACACGTGGGGGGACCCGGAGATCGCGTCACGATCTCTTGGCGAGCTTCAGACCCCAGTAGAATCCGACGCACGACGGACAAAGCCCGTGGCTGGTGTTCGCACGAGGTCGAGCGACGAAGCCCGGTGCCCACTCCCACGCGTGCGAGTCGTGGCGACGAACACGGCGGCAGTTGCTGCACTGAAGGATGATGCCCGCCGCGCTCACGTAGCGCGCCTCGACATCGTTCTCACTCGCCCCCTCGTGCGCGCCCTCTGCGTTGAGTGCGTGCTCCAAGAGCAGCCCCTTCCCCTCGATCGGGAGCACGCGAAGGCGAAATAACCGTCGCTTCTCGGGCGACGAGCACTCGTAGTCCTGTTCGAACACCTCGCCGGTGGCCAGCGCGTTGGCGAAGACGCTCCGATAGAAGTCCTTGAGCGGTGGTGCGATCCCGTCCAGATAGGATTCGTAGCCGGCGAACACGCTTTCTTCCCCGCCATTCTCGCGGGCGAAGCGATGCCATGCGGGGTTGACCCAGAGCAGACGCGCCGCCGGGTCGATGACCGCGATGGTCGACTCGACCCGCTCGAGCGCCGGCAGGTCGAACGCGGCCTCGAGAAATTCGGGGAACGGGAGAGCCAGGAGGGTCACGCTCGACAGAGGATAAGGTGTGCGCGAGTCTTCGCCAATGATGAGCGCTGCTCGCGTCCGCTATTCATCGGCCGACGTCGAGCATCAGCGCCTCGACGCGGTCTTCGTGCCCGAGAGCGCCGTCGATCCGCTGCAGGTCGGCGACCCGCCTTTGTAGGTCTGCGTGATCGGACCGGACATGGTCGTCGACGGCTAGCTCCGCCGATCGTGCGCCGTTGCCGCTAGCGACCACGAGAAGCGCCGGATCGGAGTGTCACTGGCAACTCAACGCTCGGATACGCGCGCGCGCCTGCTCGGCGGTTCGCGAGCGCGGCTTCGCGGTCCCCCAGCGTGCGAGGACCGTGCGGTATGCACTGCATGCACCCGCCACGTCGCTCTTCGACTCCAGCGCTTGCCCGAGCAGCAAGCTCGCCCGCACGTGCTCGAACGGGTTGTCGAGCGCGTCGCAGGAGTTCGTTTCGCGGACGAGATGGGGGATCGCGTCATCTATGCGACCCCCCAGCGCGTACACGCGGCCAATCCAGAACTCGTCACCCGTGAGCCCCCAAAACGGAGGAGGAGGCTTGAATCTCGGCAGCGCGTCGAGGGCAGCCGTAGCCTCGGCAGGCGTGCTTGCCGGCCATGCGTACGCCCCGAACCAGAGCGCGGGCGCCTGCGGGTCGGGCATGGTCGACGCCGCGGCAGCGCGCGCCTTTTCGAGCTCGTCTGGCGGGATGCGCTTGTCGCGAACCAGCAGCGCGAGGATCGGGAGCCTCTCGTCTTGCCGGATCCAGTCGGTCGCGTCCGGCGGCAGGGACCAGACTCGGCTCCGTGTGCGAAAGTCCTCGGCGATGGCGACGGCCTCCGCATCGCGGCCGGTCTCGAGTGCGACCTTGATGCGCGCGCCGTCGACCGCGGCGTGGTCGAGCTCCTGGGCGCTCTCTTTCACGGCCGCCTCGCGCAGCGCGAGCTGCCTGCTTGCCTCGTCGAAGGTCCCGTCGAGAACGGCGAGGTTCGCGTCGAGTAGTAGGTTGTCCTGCGACGCCCTCTCGGCGTCGGTCATCCGCGCTCTCGCCTGAACGAGCGCTTCCCGGACGGAACCGATGGAGCCTCCGGTAGCCGCGAGTGCTTCCGCGGAGAGCGTGTAGCCCGACGCAGAATTTGGCTCCGCGAGGATCGTCTTTCTTGCCTCGTCCGCCAGATCGTCGCAGTGACCCTCCAGGCTCTCGATGAAGATCCGCAGCTCCTGGGCGGTGGTGACTCCAGGGACTACGCGATCGAACTCGCGCGTGATCGCGACGGCCCCCGCCATGTCCCCCTTCGACATCAAGATGCCGGCCTTGCCGATGAGCGCGGGGCCGAAGCCCGGATCGAGCGCGAGCGCCCGGTCGAACTCCTCGAGGGCGGGGTCGAGCGCACCGAGCCGATCGTCCAGCGACGCGAGCTCCCACTCGACCTCCGCGTCGAGCGGGAACCGCGCGGCGAGCGCGGCGAGGCGTCGACGCGATTCGAGCATGTCGGCCGGCTCGCGCTCGAAAAGAGGCTCGAACGCCTCGAGCAGCAGCTGGTCCCGCGCCGACAACGTGCTGCGATGCTCGATCGCGAGGTGGAAGTACTGGCGACCCGCAGCAGGCTCGTCGAAAAGGGACATCCGTCCGAGTCGCAGAAGCGCGGGCGCGAGCGACGGATCGAGCTCGACGGCACGCTTGAAGCGCGCCGCCGCAACGGCGTCATCGCAGCCGTGGTAGGCGTGCATCGCGTCCCTGTAGGCCGCGAGCGCTTCGGGGTTCGTGCTTGGCAACGGGAGATCGAGCTCGGTCGTCGCGGTCGCGGCGGGCGCGGCTGCGTCGGAGGTCGCAACGGGCGTACGAGAGCGGCGCAAGGCGAGCTCCGCTACAGCGGCCGAAGCCGAGACGGCAACGAGCACCGCACCGAGAGACAGCCAGCGGCGGGTTCGAGCCGCAGCAACGGACGCGGACGGCGGTGGCTGCTCCGGCCTCGCGAGCGACGTCTTCGTGCTGCGCACGGTGGGGGCCGAAACGAAGTCGTCGATCGCCCCAGCCGGCGCACTCGAATGCCGGCGGCCTGGACGCGGGTCGAGCTGCTCGACGATCTCCTCCATCGACGCGAATCGCTCGGTGGCGCTCTTCGCGAGCGCCCGTAGGATCGTGGCCTCGACGTTCGCGGGCACCTCCGGCGCGCTCGTTCGAAGCGCGGGAGGATCCCGCGTCAGGATGTTCGAAACGATGACGAGCGGCGCGTCCTCCGCCCCACCCCACGGCAGGCGCCCCGACAGAAGCTCGTACGCGAGCACTCCCCACGCGAACTGGTCTGCGCGACCGTCGACGGTCTCACCGCGCATCTGCTCCGGCGCCATATAGGCCGGCGTGCCGACGACCGTCGCGCCCCCGGTGATCGCGCCCGTGGTCTGCGTGCTAGCGAGTGGCGAGCCGGGTTGCTGCGCCTGGGCGGCGGTTGGGGCGACCGTTGTGTACCGAGCGATACCGAAATCGAGAACCTTCACGACGCCGTCTTCGTCGCGCACCATCACGTTCTCGGGCTTGATGTCGCGATGAACCAGACCCCGACGATGAGCCGCGCCGACGGCGCGCGCGACGTCGGCCAGCCAGTGAATGCGCTCCGCGAGGTCGGGGTCCTTCCGGCCCACGAAGGCGCGCAGACTGCGCCCCAGGATGAGCTCCATCGCGATGTAAGGGACGGGGGCCTCGTCGCCGGGACCGCCGGCTTCTCCCACGTCGAAGATCGCGATCGCGTTCGGGTGATCGAGCGCAGCCGCGGCTCTCGCCTCGCGCAGGAGCCGGGCCGCCCCCAGGCTGGCGCTCGAATCCGAGGCGTCGGCGGAAACCTGGAGAACCTTCAGCGCAACGTTGCGGCGAAGCTTCTCGTCGTAGGCGCGGTAGACGCACCCCATGCCCCCTTCGCCAAGCTGGGCCTCGATCCGATAACGATCGAATCGCGCGCCGGGCTCTAGACGCATGGACTCGCACCCTAGTGCGCCTGCGCGCCGGAGATCAACGCGGCGAGACTTGGAGACTCAAGTCGGGTCGTGATGGGTCGACTTCGGGCCCTTGCTGTTCTGGCAGGGGTAGCCCGTAGGAGGAGGAGCGGCCGCCCCCGTCGTAACCCGCGTCCTCACGTTCAGCGAACGGACGGTCTCGCGAGACAGCGTCAGCTTCTTGACCACGTTGGCGTTCGACGGCGCGCTCTCGTGACGGTCGTTGGGCTTGCTCATGTGGCTGGTTCTTAGCCGCAACCCAGAGCCCTCGCACGTCGTCCGAATGGGTGACGCTTGACGGCTATGCACCCACGCGAACACTCCACCAACACTGCAATCCAGGGGAGGGATCCTTGAGCGGGTGGCACGGGAAGCGCGGTCGCGCTGCAACGCCGCAAGTCGACGTTTCTGGTAGCGTCCGCGGGTCGACGACCGGATCACCGGCCGCTCCGCTCGAAAGGACCTCCTGTGACCGCACTCCCCTTCCGCGCTCCGTCGCTCGCTGCCCTCACGCTCGCGCTCTCTGTGGGCGGCTGCACGATGACGGGCATCAACGCCCTCTGGGGGAGCACGCAGCCCCTCCCGGCCACCAACGCCGGGCAGACCGCCTACCCCCGCCCCGACGCGCTCGCGCCGATTCAGATCGCCGCGCAGGACTGGTCGACGATCGAGCGCGGGAAGCTCGTGCCGGCGTGCGACGCGCGCGGGGCGAAGCCCGTCGCGGATGCCGCGGGGATTGCACGGGCGAAGGACCTCCTCGAGCGTTGGGACAAGCTCGGCGAGGGAAAGAAAGGGGGGACGACGAAGCACGCGGAGGAGAAGGGGAAGGTCGAGGCATCGATCACGATCACCACCCCGGTGCAGTCGTTCGAGTGGGGGGCGCTCGAGTGCGACGGCGAGCACGCCGTGCTCACGGTGAACGGTGCGTCGGTCCCGTTCGATCTGGCGTACGCGACGACGTCTCATTCGGGTGCGAAACCGGAGGACGTCGATCTGATGCTTACGGCGCTCTCGCTCAAGAACGGCTCGATCGCATCGATCGTCGTCAAGCCGTGGACGCACATGGCGACGTTCGCGATGACCGATCTCCGCGCGTACGTCGGGGCGACGCCCCCCGAACCGCTCGTCTTCAGCCCGACCGGTACGACCGGAGGATCGTTCGTCGAGCACGACTACTTCTTCAAGCCTGCGGCGGCCGCCGCACCGGGCGTGTACGTCATGAGCAGGCCGGCCGGGAATGGCAACCCGTCGAACCTGGGTGTCGGTCGCTTCACGCTCCAGCCGTAGCGGCGGGTCCCGCGTCATCGTGTCGGTGCGACGAGCTCGCGCGGTCGCGCGCTCGCCAAAGTGTCGCGCGTGTGCACGGTTCGCCTGCGTGAATGCCCGCGAAATGCGAAGGAGGGCGCTGGCACATCGCTCGCTATGTCCGAGGGCGACGCACGTCCATGTGGCGACGTCGGATCGGAGTCGCCTTTGGACATCGCTCGCACCCTCGAGAAGAACCACCGCTGGATTCTGCTGGTCCCCATGCCCCTGCTCGGGTTCTTGAACGCGAGCGGCGTGGCGAGTCTGGTCGCCGCCAGTCTCCCGCACGGCGCGGAGCTGAGCGCGGCGTCGCGCGCCCGGTCGAACCACGCGCCCCCCTTTCACTCGACTGCAGGCGACGCCATCCTCGCGCGCAATCCGTTCGATTCGGTGACCGGACCGCTCGTGCCGCACCCCGCCACACCTGCGGGGACGTCGATGCCGCTCCCTGAGGCGCCGCCGTGCGAGGGTGTCAGGGTCGTCGTGATCGCCGCGTCGGCAGAGCCGGAGTGGTCATTGGTCGCGGTGCAAGCCGTGAAGGGGGACGGCCACTCCGAGCCGCTCCTGCGGCGCCGGGGCGACAAGGTAGGCCCGAGGACCGTTTTGTTCGTCGACTGGGACCGTGTGTGGATGGAGGACGAGGGGCGGCTCTGTCAGAGCGCCCTGTTCGAGGACCGCGGCGTGGAGGGGGCCCCCAAGCTCACCCTCGCCGCGCCGCAGGCGGCTCCGGCGGGCTCGCTCGACCCCTCGATCCGCAAAGGAATCGTGGCGAAGAGCGCGACCGACTTCGACGTCGACCGCGGCGTTCTCGAGCGCGTCCTCGGCGACGTGCCCACATTCCTCGGCACGACGCGCGCTCGATTGGAGAAAAGCGGCGTGAGCCTCGCGGGCATCGGGCCGGAGACGCTCCTCGGTGCGTTGGGTCTCGCGAACGGGGATCATCTCGAGAGCGTCAACGGCTTCGACCTGACACAGCCCGATGCGGCGCTCCAAGCGGTCGCCCGCCTCCACGACGCCGCGCAGCTCGTCTTGAAGGTCAACCGCGGCGGGCGTGAGATCGAGCTCGACTACGCGATCCGATGACGCGATCGGGGATGCGGTCGATTCAGAACGAGACGCCCCAGCTGGTGCTCGCGCCCACCGTCCACAGACCGGACATCGATCCGTCGAGGTCCGTGAAGCCCAGCGAGCCACGAACGCCGACGTCGACCCAGCTGTTCGGCCAGAGTGGAATGCGAGCGCGGAAGCTCGCGACGGGCCCGGGCGAGAACGCCTCGAAGGTCGCCGTGCCGGGCGCTCCCCGAGTGCGCTGGAGGCGCTGCCACACGTAGTCGAGAGCGCCCCCCGCGCCGACGATGAAGACGACGGGACCGGCGGGGATGCGTCGCTCGACGGTCGCGTCCACGCCGAGCGACGTGACCAGCGTACTGGTGTTCGCCGTGTCCTGCGCGCCGAGGCCCGCGTGGGGCTCCACCGCGAGCGCCCACGAGCCCATCGGGCGCGCGTAGCGAACGCCGACGGTTCCTTGCCGGTCGGCGATGCGCGAGACACTCCCTCCGCCGTCGAGCGAGAGCTCGTTCGGACCGACCAACGACTGCTGCGCCCTCGTCGGAGTGCTCGACTCACCAACGGGGTCGGCGTGGGCGATGGCAGGGACGAGAAGCGCCGCGGAGAGGGAAACCGCGAAGAGGGGGCCACGGGAGCTCATGGTGGGATCGACGGTGGCGAGCGTGCGGCATTCACCAGTCCGCCGACTGCGCCACGCTCGATTCGAGCCTACCGCTCGATGTTCTTCTGCGCGTGTCATCCAAGCGGGTGACGCGGATTCTTGGGTTTGCCGCGAACATGGTCCGGGCGAGGCAATCACCCCATCAACTGCGTGGACTGGCAGCAGGCCGAGACCTACTGCCACGCGGAGGGGAAGCGACTGCCGAGCGAAGAGGAGTGGGAGTGGGCGGCGCGCGGCACGACGCAGGCGCGGGTCTATCCCTGGGGGGGCGATGCGCCCGGCGGTCAGCTTTGCTGGTCCGGGGTGCAGAAGCGAGATGGCACGTGCGCCGTGGGAAGCTACCCGCAGGGGGATGCGCCCGGGGGCATCCACGATCTCGCGGGGAACGTGTGGGAGTGGACGTCGAGCAGCTGGGAGGCAGACCACGTCTACCGCGGGGGGAGCTGGCACTCCGAGGTGGCGACACATCCGCGCGCGGCGGAGCGGAGCCGGGGGTCGGTGCCGTATCGGTTGTACTTCGTCGGGTTTCGGTGCGTGGCGAAGTAAGAACGCACGGCGAACAGCGGCGCGTTCCCGCGGTGGAGATCGCCTGCAGCCAGGCACGCGCGCGCGCCAACGCCGCAACGGGCGTTCGCGCATCCGCATCGGAGCCATCGAGGCATCGAGAATGAGCTTCCGAATGGCGTCTCTGCTGGTTCACAACGAACACATCCCGGTCGCGGCACGCAATGCGCTGCGGGCGGCGCAGGAAAGCGCGCGCGAGGGGAGGGTCGAGCTGCTCGAGTCCGCCGCGCGGATCATCCACCGCGAGATCGGCGTCGCGTGCCCGGATGCGCGCGAGCTGGTCGACCTACATCCGAGCGAGTGCGACTCCTGAGTCGCTGAGCGCGTAGGATGGCGGCGTGTCCCAGCGCCTGCCGCGCGATCCGTGGGTGACGCTGATTGGCATCGGCAAGATGCTCAAGACAGCGGCGCTCGTCGCCATCGGGACGACGGCGTTGCTCCTGGTGCACCACGACGCCGCGGCGGAGCTTCGGCGCCTGATCGCCGTGCTCGGCATCGCCCCTGGTGGACGCTTCGTGCGGCGAGCGCTCACCGAGGCGGGCCTCCTCGGCGATCACCAGCTGCGCGAGATCGCTGTCGTGACGTTCCTGTACGCGGCGCTCTTCGCTCTCGAAGGGACGGGCCTCTTGCTGCAGCGGCGCTGGGGAGAGTGGGTGTCGATCGTCATCACGGGGTCGTTCATCCCGATCGAAATCTACGAGACCGCGCACGCGCCCCACGTGGGGCGCGCCGTGGGCACGCTGGTGAACATCGCGGCGGTCGCGTACCTGGTCTCGCGCGTGCGACAGCCGCGAGCACCTCGCGGCGTACCTACGAAGCGGAATGCTTGATCGCCCTCCGACGGCGGTGCATTAGCGTACGCCCATGCCTTCCACGAGCCCCTCCGCCGCGCCTCGCGCGCGCATCCTCACCGGCGACACCCCCTCGGGGAAGCTCCACATCGGCCACTGGGTCGGGTCGCTCGAGAACCGTGTGCGGTTGCAGGATGCATACGAGTGCTACTTCCTCATCGCCAACCTGCACGCCTTCACGACGCGCGCCGATCAGCCCTCGGAAATCGCACGCGACACGCTCGAGATCCTCAAGGACTGGCTCGCCGCGGGCATCGATCCCGAGCGCGCCACGGTCGTCGTGCAGAGCGAGGTGCCGGCGATCACGGAGCTCACCTGGCACCTGTCGATGCTGCTCCCCTTCAACCGGGTCATGCGCAACCCCACGCTGAAGGACGAGCTCGACGTGAAGGGACTGGGCGACAAGTACAGCTTCGGGTTCCCCCTCTATGCGGTCGGGCAGTGCGCCGACATTCTCGCGTTCCGGCCGACGCTCGTCCCCGTGGGCGAGGACCAGCTCGCCCACATCGAGATGTGCCGCGAGGTGGCCCGGCGCTTCAATCACACCTATTGCGGGGTGGATCCGACGACGCCCGACGCCGAGCACGTCGCAGCGGGCGGGCTGCTCCCGATCCCCGAGGGGCTCGTGGGGCGGGTAGGACGCCTCGTCGGCGTCGACGGCACGCAGAAGATGTCGAAGAGCCTGGGCAACGCGATCTACCTCACCGATACGACGGCGCAGATCAAGAAGAAGGTGGGGCAGATCTACACCGGCCGCGTCGACATGAACGCGCCGGGCGACACGGACAATGCTCTCTTCCAGTACGTCCGCAGCTTCATCGCCGATCCGGCGCGGGTCGCGGAGCTGGAGGCTCGTTACCGGCGGGGCGACGCCATCGGCGACGGACACGTGAAGGTCGAGGTCGCGGCCGCCATCGACGCGCTTCTGGCGCCGATGCGGGAGCGCCGCGCGCGCTTCGATGCGCCGGGCGGCGAGGACGTTCTCTACGACATCATCCGGACGCACTCGGCGCGCGCGAACGCGGCCGCGGGAGAGACGCTCGGCCACGTGCGGGACGCGATGAAGCTGCGGTTCGTGCGCTAAGGGCCGTCCGGGCCTGGTTCAGGGATAGCCCCCCGCCAAGCCCGGGCAGGGTGGTGAAACCGCCTGCGCTGGCGCTGCGGGCGGGGGCCATGCGACGGCGGCGGCCAGCGCGCTCGGTCCCGGCCGGCGGCGTGGCTAGGGGGTAGGCTCTCGGCCGGCGCCGTCCCTAGTGAGCGTGTTCCTCGCTTGTCGCCTTCCCGCGGAACGAGCGGAATAGGTAGCTGAAGTACAGGACAGCCAGCGCGACGGCGGGCATGCAGACCAGGAGCCCGGTCACCAGGCCCACCTCACCCGACGCCGAGTTGTGCGCGTCGAGCGTGAACGCCTCGTCGAGCGTGGAGCGCAGGATGACCGGGTACATCGCGCCCGCCGTGGCCAGGAGCATCGCCGCGATGAACGCGGAGGACGCGAGGAAGGCGCGCAGCTCGCGGTGCACGCGTAGCGAGCGAAGCGCGACGACGGCTCCCGCGATCGCGACGACCGGCAGAAGGAAGAGCCACGGACGCTCCGGAAGGTGCGCGAAAAGAGCGGGCTGCGCGATGGCGGTCATCACAGAGGCGAGCCCGCCGAGCACGAGCGTGATCGTCCAGAGCACCTTGGCCGCGACGCGCGCGCGGGCAGCGAGCTCGCCCGACGTCTTCCAGACGAGGAAGGTCGCGCCGTGGGCCGAGAGCGTCGCGAGCGCGAACGCGCCGTACGCGGACGTGAAGAGGTCGATCGCCCCGGCGCGCCCGCCGCCGGCGAACAGGTCTTCCTGGAAGTAGCCGGTCGCGTCGACCGGCACTCCGCGCACCAGGTTTCCGAGCGCGACCCCGAGTACGACCGCCATCAGGACGGACGCGCCCGCGAACGTGGCGTCCCATGCCGCACGCCAGAGCGGATGATCGAGCATCGATCGGAGCTCGATGGCGAGGCCGCGCAGCACGAGGAGCCAGAGGACCATCATCAGCGGCAAGTACAGACCGCTGAACGAAGCGGCGTACGCGCGCGGGAACGCAAAGAAGAAGCACCCCCCGGAGGCGATGAGCCAGACTTCGTTTCCGTCCCAGAGGGGCCCGATCGCGGCAAGCACCTGGCGCCGCTCCTGGTCGGTTCGCGCGACGAAGAGGTGGAGCGCGCCCGCGCCGAAGTCGAATCCGTCGAGCACGGCGTATGCGATCATCATCAGACCGAGAAGCGTGAACCAGGTGGCGTGCATGGGCGCGCTCTTCAACCTTGGGCGGGCGTCGGTGCCGGGCCCCGCTCGATGAGCCGGAGAACGAGGCCGAGGAAGAGGACGCCTAGAACGAGGTAGAGACCCATGAAGCCCAGCGCGGAGAACACGACGTCCCCGGCGGCCACGGTCGGCGAGGTCGCTTCCGTGGTCCGCTGGATACCGTAGACGACCCAGGGCTGACGCCCCAGCTCCGCGGTCATCCAGCCCGCCGTCGTCGCGATGTACGGGAAGGGGAACGCGAGCATGATCAGCCACAACGCCCAGCGCGCGCGGTCGAGACGCGCCCGCCACAGGAGGAGCACCGACAGCGCGGACAGCGCGAGAAGCAACGTCCCGAGGCCGATCATGATGTGGTACGCGAAATATAAGAGCTCGACGTTGTCGGGCCACTGGTCGCGCGGGATGTCGTCGAGGCCGCGCACGGTCGCCCCGAAGGAGCCGTAGGCGAGGAAGCTCAGCGCCTGGGGTATGGCGATCGGGTTCTCGAGACGCCGCTCTTCCACGTTCGGCTGCCCGATGAGCGCGAGCTCGGCGTGCGACGAGCTCTCGAACTTCCCTTCCATCGCGGCGAGCGTCGGGGGCTGGTAGTCGGCGACGAGCTTTCCCTGGCGGTCGCCCGTCGGGAAGAGCTGCAGGACGCAGGCGACGAACCCGGCGATGACGCCGAGCCGGAGCGCGGCGCGCGCGTGATGCTCGAAGCGCCCCATGAGGATCCAGTACGCGGAGACCGCGGAGACGACGAAGGCGCCGGTGATGACGGCCGCGGTCATCGTGTGCGCGTACTCCCAGAATGCCCAGGCGTTGAACAGGTAGGTGCTGAGACTCCCCAGCTGGAGGCGGCCGTGCTCGTCCACCGCGTGACCGACCGGGTGCTGCATGAACGCGTTCGTGACGATGATGAAGTACCCCGAGAGCCACGACCCGGCGAAGACCATACAGGCCGTGAAGAAGTGGCGACGCGGGCCGAGCTTCTTCTCGCCGAAGAGGAAGAGGCCGAGGAACGTGGACTCGGCGAAGAAGGCGAACAGCCCTTCTAGCGCCAGCGAGAGACCGACGACGCCCCCCGCTTTGTCGGAGAAGCGCGCCCAGTTGGTGCCGAACTGGAATTCGAGCGGGATGCCGGTGACGACGCCGACCGCGAAGGCGACGGCGAACACCTTTGCCCAGAAGCGCGCGAGATCGTCCCAGCGGGAGTCACCCGTGCGGAGCGCGAGCCCCTTCATGATCACGAGGAGGAGCGCGAGGCCCATCGTGAGCTGCGGGAACAGGTAGTGGAACGTCACAGTGAAGCCGAACTGCAAGCGGCTCCAGGTCGACGCGTCCATGCGGAGACGGTGGTGCCAATGAGGCACTACTTCAAGAGGGATCGCGTAGCTGAGGCGCTAGAGCAAACGTCGATCGGACGGAACGACTCTTCCCCCCGCGACCCTCACCCCCAAGCGTTTCCCACGACGCCCACGCGCCCCCTCTCCCACAAGGGAGAGGGGAAGAGAAACGCCGTGGTCCCCTGCCGAACACCCCGACGTGACGCACGCGCGAGCGCCTGGGGTGCATCAGCGTGCAGGTGGACACGATCACGCCGTCCACCGTCCCCTTCAGCATGAAGCCGGCGCTCCCATCCGCGAGCGATGCGATGGATTTCGTCTCGTCGTCCACGGAGATCCCGAACTCGCCTGGGCCGAACGTGAGGTAGTCGGACTCGGAGCTGACGCGCTCGACGTACGCGACGATGGCGGCGGCGTCGGCGGGGGCTGCGTGGGCGACCACGAGGGTGCGGGCGTCCTCGAGGGGCGCGGAGAGGAGCATGGGGAGTGGGTAACGCGGGACGGAGCGGGAGGCTATCGGGTCGGTCGGGGGCTATCAGCGTCCGGCGGCTGCGGCGCGCGCTCGGCTACACCGCTACGTAATCGAGCTCCGCACCCGGTTCTGGAACAGGGATCCCGTCCGCGCGCAGCCTCGCCACGTACATCCCGACCGCTTCGGCCATGCGCTGGAGAACCTCTTCTCGCGTCGCTCCCGTGGCTACGCAGCCCGGCAGGTCTGGCGCGTACGCGGTGAAGCTACCTTCGTCACGCTCGATGATGACTGCGTACTTCATCCGTCCTCCAGGCCTCGCTAGTGCACTCGCTCCGCGATCGCCGCCATCTCGGCCACCCGTGCGATCGTCTCGTCGAACATCGCTCGAACGTGGACGTGCTCTCCGCGTTCCACGCGCTTCGAAATCATGGTGAGAGGAAAGAGCAGGACCCTCGATGCAGCGAAGCGGAGCGCGGGCTCGACGCCGTATTCGTCCTCGACGAAGTACCAGTCGAAGCCCTCGACGGCATCGATGAGACGCCCTCCGAAGACGATGCCGAGGCACTGGAGCTCGTGGGTCTTCGTCGGGTCGACGATCCCGCGATCGAGGATCTCCTGGAGGAGCGCGAGATCCGTGTCGTCGTTCGACAGCGAGCGACCGAGGTGCCGCTCGGTCAGCGCGTTCACGGCGAGGAGCTGGGTCGCGAGGCCGGTTGTCTCCTCGGGGGTGGGAGCGCGGACGAGCTGCTCGGGGAACGACGTGGAGGTGAGCGCGATGCGAACGGGCGTCGCGGGGGGAGCGGCGGGACGGCTCCTCGTGGGAGACGGGACGCGCTCTCGGCGTGCGAGATCTCGAGGTCTCGGCATGTGGACGAGGCAAGAGTAGGGGGGGCGCCTTCGGTCGGATATCACCCCTGGGGGGTGATACGAGAGGGGCGTACACGCGCGAGTCGGGCGCGAGCCTCCCCCGCCGCGCGCGGAAAAAATCGGGTTGCGCTCGGCACAAGGCCGCCGCCCGAGCGCCGCGTGAACGCCTCATCTGTGGCGAACGTGACCGAGTCCGCGATGCCGTTGTCCGTCGCGCCGCCGCGGGCCAAACGCCCGTGGGAGACCATTCCGCTCGCACGGCACGGCGTGTGCGTTCGATCATCCCGATGAAGAACGATGGCGTCTCTCTCGAGGTCTACGGGTGCACCGACGTCGGCCGGTCACGCCCCCACAACGAGGACGCGTTCGTCGTCGCGGACCTGATGGTGTCCACCGCAGTCCACGCGATGAAGCGAGCCATCGAGCTCCAGGTCGGAACCGGTGGCGTGCTGCTCGCCGTGTCCGACGGGATGGGCGGAGCGCAAGCGGGAGAGGTCGCGAGCGCCCTGGCCCTCCATTCGCTTCGGCGCGGGATGAGCGATCAAGCGCGGAGCGCCGAGGCGGCTCTCACCGCGAGCGTCGAGCGAGCGAACCAGAACGTGTGGAACGCCGGGGCGAGCGCGGATCGAAAGGGGATGGGCGCCACGCTCACCGCTGTGCTCATCCATGGCAAGCGCGCATTCGTCGCGGAGGTCGGGGACTCGCGCGCGTACGTGGTCCGCGGCAACCGCCTCATCCAGCTCACGCGCGACCAGAGCTGCTTGCAGCTCATGCTCGACGCCGGCACGCTCACGCACGAAGACGCAGAGACGTTCCCCTACAAGAATGTCATCCTGCAGGCGATCGGGACGAAGCCGAGCGTCGTCGTCGCACTGAATCGGTTCACGCTCCGCCGGGACGACAAGCTGCTCCTATGCTCGGATGGGCTCACGGGGAAGGTCAAAGACGACGAGATGCGGGACATCATCGTGTCCGCGGCCACTCTGGAAGCCGCATGCTTGCAGCTCGTCGCGCTGGCGAACGACCGAGGTGGGGAAGACAACATCACCGTGGTGCTCGCGGAGATGCACGGCGAAGGGCTCCCGGCGTTCTCCGGTGAGGAGCGCGTGTCGCTCGAGACCGTGCAGGCGTTCCACGGCTGAAGCGGTGAGCGCGGCCGACACACCGCGGGCGGGACACTGACGCGCGTCAGCGCTTGGCCAAGAGAGTCAGGACGGGGCGAGCGGGGCGCTCGCGGGCGCGCCCGACGGATGGCTTGGGGAGCGGCTCCGCCATGTCGCTCAACGTCAGGTTCTCCAGGGAGCGCAGGACGACCGCGTTGATGCTTCGCCAGTTCCGCCGAACGGGGCAGACCTTCTCGATCTCGCAGACGCCCGGGCAGTTCGTGCTGCATTCGGTGAGAGCCACGGGGCCCTCCATGGCGGCGATGATCTCCGCGACGCTGATGGCGTCGGCGGGCTTCGCGAGGCCGTAGCCTCCCGTGGCGCCTCGATGAGAAACCAGGAGCCCTCCACGCGAGAGCGACTTCAAGACCTTGCTCACGGTCGGCAGCGGCAGATGGCTCTCGGCGGCGAGGTCTCGCGCGTTGTGCACCCCGCGGTCACGGTCGCGAGCGACGTACGTCAAAAGGACGATGGCGTAGTCGGTCAGCTTGGCGATGCGGATCATGGAGTCCTCGAGCTTCAGACTCGCCTCGAAGGGTGACCTAGAAGGCCACCGACGAGCCGCACCCGCAGGTCCCCTTGACGTTGGGGTTGTTGAACTTGAAGCCGGAGCCGTGGATGCCGTCGGTGAAGTCGATCTCCACGTTTTCGAGGTACTGAAGGCTCAGGGGGTCGATGTACAGCTTCACGCCGAGAGACTCGAAGACTTCGTCGAGCTCGCCGACCGTGTCGTCGAAGTACAGGTCGTGCGTGAAGCCCGAGCAGCCTCCGCCGATGACCCGCACGCGGATCCCCTGGTCTTGGAGGTTCTCTGCGACCGCGATCTCCCTAATCTTCGCCGCTGCCAGTTCCGTGACGGTAATCATGGTGAATCGCTCCTTGCGCTGGAACACACAACCCACGAACGAGCGGCCAATCGCGCATCGCCCCTAGAGCGACGGCGAGCGACCGAGGATCACGTAGCTTCCGTCGAGGCCTGCTCCGCCGGGCGGACGAACGCAGTCACGGCCATCTCCCCCTCCTCGAAGCCGAAGTAAACGGCGCACTGCTTGAGGAGGAACTTCTGCCCGTCGGGTGACGCGAGGTCCAAGCGGTACGTGTTGACGTACTTCACCGAGGCCGCGAGCCACTGCTGCCACGCCTCCTTCGACACCTCGGCGAACAGCTGCTGTCCGAGCTCGTTCCGGTACGGGGGGCGGTCCAGCCCCGGCAGAGCCTTCTTCAACATGCGGCACTGAACGATTCGTTCGATCATGAGCACCTCAAATCTTCGAGCCCGAATCCGTGCGCCAGCGCAGCGCCGCGCAGTCTCGGCGCGGCTGGTCGGCGAGATAGAGTACTCAATTAGTCCTGATTCACGGCACTGTCCAGGACCGGAGACTCTGCGGGGGTCCGCGATGATGCGCGCTCGTCCTTGCGCGTCGCCCAGCCGCGCGTCACATTGGGCTCGCGACCTTCACGGGATCGCACGCATGAAGACCTCTTCCTGAGCCGAATCGCTCGCGAGTCCTTCGCGAGTCTTTTGCGAATCATCCGCGGCGCCGCCGCGTTTGCTCAGGAGTCCATGCATGCAAGCCCTATTGGCAAAGGGCATCGCGTTCGCACATGGCGACGCGGTGCCGCTCTTCGATCACGTCGACTTACACCTCACCCCTGGCTGGTACGGCCTCGTCGGCGCAAACGGCGCGGGGAAGAGCACGCTGCTCCGTATCCTCGAAGGTGAGCTCCGCCCCGACGCTGGGTGCGTCCGGCGCGAGCCCAGCAACGGCTGGGTCGTGTCGTGCGCGCAGGAGGTGCACGACGCGGGCGCCGACATCGCGGACCTAGCCGCGCGCGAGGACGCAACTGCACGTCGACTGCGCGCGACGCTCCGGCTCGACCCCGCGGTGCTCGAGCGATGGTCCAGTCTGTCGCCGGGCGAACGCAAACGGTGGCAGGTGGGGGGGGCGCTCGTCCGCGAGCCCGACGTTCTCCTTCTCGACGAGCCCACCAACCACCTCGACACCGTCGCGCGCGAATGGCTCGTCACCTCGCTCCAGAGGTTCCGCGGCATCGGCGTCGTCGTGTCGCACGATCGCATGCTCCTCTCCACGCTGACGCGGGAGACGCTGCGCATTCGCGCGGGGCGCGTGGAGACCAAGCCGGGCGCGTACGACGACGCGAAGCGCGAATGGGACCGGGAAGAGCACGAAGCGCAGGGGCACAGGGACGCGCTGCGCGCGGCGCGCGACACGGCGGAGCGGAGGCTCGGGGAGGCGCGGCGCACGCGGGCGTCTGCCGAGCGATCCCTCTCGCCGAGCATGAAGGATCCTCGCGATCACGATGCGCGCAGCATGGCGAGGAAGGGGCTCGCTCGGCGCGCGGAGAAGTCGCTCGCGCGCCTCGTCACCACGCGGCGCGCGGTGCTCGAGCGCGCGGACGACTCGCTCGCGGCCACGGACCCCGTCGTCCGCGAGCGCGGTGGGGCGCTCTTCGTCGACTGGGAGCCCGCCCCGCGCAGCCGCGTCCTGTCGCTGTATGCCGCGGAGATCCGCGTGGGAGACCGAGTCCTCGTGCGCGACGTCGCCCTCGACGTGGCGCGGGACGCGCGCGTGCGCATCGCGGGACCCAACGGCGCAGGCAAGAGCACGTTGCTCCGCGCGCTCACGAAGGGGGCAAGCCTCGACCCGGCCCGCGTTCTCCATCTTCCCCAAGACACGACGCCGGCCGACGACGTGCGCGCGCTCGAAGCCGTTCGGTCGCTCACGCCCGCAGAGCGCGGCCGGGTCCTGTCGCTCGTCGCGGCGCTCGGCGTCGATCCGGGCCGACTGCTCGCCTCGCGGCAGCCGTCGCCCGGAGAGGCGCGCAAGCTGCGGATCGCGACGGGGCTCGGCCGCCGTGTCTGGGTCCTGGTCCTCGACGAACCGACGAACCATTTGGATCTCGAGTCGATCGAACGGCTCGAGCGGGCGCTCGCCGGCTATCCGGGTGCGATGGTGCTCGTCACACACGACGATGCGTTCGCGCGCGGGTGCCGGTGCGACACGTGGCGCATCGAGGGGGAGCGGGTTGTCGTGGAGTGAAAGGCTCGTAGACCGGCGCTCGGCTCCCGCTCCCGGTCAGGACTCCGTCGTACGCCGGGGGCGGCTCACTTCGGTGTCACCTTCATCACGGCCGCACCTGTCTCGTTCCCCTCGTTCACCCAGTACACGCTCGTTCCGTCGACCGCGATACCGACGGGATTCGTCTGGCCCGCAGCGAGGACGACGACCGGGCCACCGCCGATCGGCGCCTTGAGAACCTGACCTCCCGTGCCGTTTCCGTACGTCCAGTAGACGGACGTCGCGTCCACGGCGATCTGTATCGGTAGGGCGGGCGCGATCACGATCGGCGCTCCACCGTCGCCACCGAGTGGAAGTCGCACCAGCGCGGTGGACGTTCCCCAGTACAGGTTCGCGGAATCGACCGCGATCGGCCTCGGGTTCGTCTCTCCGGACGCGAGCACCGTGGGAGCGCCCCCGTCCGTTCCCCCCACGGGCGCCATGGAGACGGTCCCGCCCGTGTTCGTCCAGTACACGTGCTGCGCGTCCGCGGCGAGATTCCACGGATTCGCTCCAGCCGCCACCAGCGTCGTCGTCCCTTGGGCGATCGAAAAGGCGACGACGTCGCCGGCCGCGTCCGCGAAGAAGAGGCTCGTGCCGTTGGTCGCAACGGAGATCGGCTCGCCACCGACCTCCAGGGTCCGGTCGGCGCCCGCATCCGGCGCCTTGGGCAACGCAGTGATCCCTTCGCTCCCGGCCGTGTAGATGGTCGAGGAGCCGAGCGCCAAGGCCCAGATCTCGCCAAAACCGCTCGCCAGAACGCTCGCGGTTCCGCCGCCGATGGGAACGCTCTGCACCGTCCCTGGGATCTCGGCTACGCCCGGCGACGGTAGCGTCTCCCAGGTACCCCAGTAGACGTTCGTCGCATCGACGGCGATCGCGTACGGCATGGTCTGCGGTTCGGCCGAGAGTGTCGTCACGCACCGGCCGAGCGCGCACGTGCCCGCGCACGACACACCGCAGGCGCCGCAGTTGTGGTCGTCCGTCTGCTCATCGACGCAGACACCGCCGCAGAGAGTCGCCGTCGCGCAGCTGCACGCACCCGCGTCGCAGTTGGGCGTCGGCTGCGCGCACGCGGTGGAGACCAGCCAGGCGCCGTCCGCGCTGCAGGTCTCCGGCGCCTCACCGCTGCAGCCCACGGCGCCGGGCGTGCAGTCGCCGGTGCACGCTCCGTTCACGCACGCCTGGTTGCTGCAATCCGATGGGGCGCTCCAGGCCCCCCCGTCGCACGCTTCGACCGCATTGCCCGCGCATTGCGTAGCGCCGGCAGCGCAGATCCCCACGCAGGCTCCGTTCTCGCAAGTCTGGCCGCTGCACGGCACGGGCGTCCCCCACTGCGCCGCGGCGGTGCACGTCTGCACGGCGTTCCCCGAGCACTCCTTCGCATTCGGGGCACAGACACCACACGGGCCGTTCACACAGCTCTGACGGAGGAGCACGTAGTTCCAGACGGTCGTGCAATCGCCGTAGCCGGACGTATCCGAGAACTGGCTCGCGGACAGACCGAGTGCCATGGGCGCGGACTCGACGCCGGCGCTCCCCCCGTCGCCGTAGGCCTCGTAGACGGACCCATACGAGGAGTCGATGGAGAGCGTGAACGGTTGGCACGGTTCGTAGCCCCAGCATTGCTGGGTAGACCCGGAAGCCGTCAGACCGTCGATCGTCAGTGTGAGGCCGATGTCATCGGCGGATTGATACGCGGGATTGTTGGCGACGGCCGAGAGTCCGAGCGTGGTCGGTCCAAGCTGCGTGACGGTGAAGGTCATCGGGTCGAGGACCTCGTTCGGAAACTGCGGAGGGGACTGGCACGACACCGAGCCCCCACCGCCCCCGAGGGTCCAGGTGCCGACGAACCCCGAAGGGGGCGCAGGCGGACCGCCGTCGACGAGTGAGCAGCCTAGCTCGCTCGTGCAGGTGCTGGCGGAGAGGGTCTCGCACGGTGCGAAGCTCCCGAAGCACTCGAGGCCGGACCACGAACAGCCAGCCGCAGCGCACGTGGACGCGTCGGCACCCTGGCAGTCGGTGAGGTCGAGCGCTGCGCACTCGCCCTGCCCCGGCGCTCCTGCAGAAGCCCACGTGCAGTACGGGGGGCCGCAGTTGGACTCGGAGAACGATTCGCAGGGTATTCCCTCGCATTGCCCCCACGTGCAACCCGGCACGCCAGGGCACGTCGTTTCGTTCTGACTCTGGCAGACGTTCGTCGGCGTGCCGGTGCATACCGGTGCGGGGGCGGGGGCGGCGTCGTAGGAGGTTCCGGTCCCCACGGGCGTGACGTAGCCAGCGTCGAGATCGGTGCCGCCGTTCCCGCTCGAACCGTTCGGGGAGCCACATGCGACCGCGACGACGGGTCCTGCTGCGAGCATGGCGAGGAAGAGGGCGCCGCGCATGGGAGCGAGCCTACGGGCCGTGGCGAGCCCTTCGCAATGGAGCCCACCTGGGAGAGCCTCCGCGGGCAAGCGGAGCGCCTGCCGCACAGTGCCGGCCCACGTACGCGCGAGCGTGACGATCGGGCGGTGCATCGGCACTACTCCGTTTGACACCCGGTCCCGGGCACACACTGCGCACAGGAGTCGAGCCCGTATTCGCACTGCGCGGTCCCGGCCGCGTTGAAGTCGGCGCACGTCGCGTTGTCACCCGTCACCTGGCACGCGCATGTGTATGCGGACGACCAGACGCCGTTCGTACACAGGTCGACGCCTGTCTGGAGGCTGCCGCTGTTGGTGAAGCTGCAGCGATAACCGCCGTTCGCGACCGTGTCGCCGAAGGCTCCGCCAAGGTTGTAGCAAGCGCCGTTCGGGGGAGGCGCGGCGTCCGGCGGGCCGTTCGGGTTGGTGATGCAGGCGTACAGCCCGCTCGACAGCGGCGTGCACACCCCCTCCCCAGGGCACGGGGACGCGCTCGTACAGGTGAGGGCGCACTGGGCTGCGTTCATGCAGACCGAGTTGGATCCGAACTGCGTCGCGCACAGGTCGAGGTTGGTCGTGCAATCCGCGGTGCAGCGGCCCAGCAGACTGCCGCTCGCGGCGCACGTGAGGCCGGTTCCGCACGGAGTCGTGGCGGAGCAGAGGGCGCCGACGGTGCCGCCGGAGGTCCCGGTGGTCGAGGGGCCGCCGTCGGCGGAGGTGGAGCCCGAGTCGCCGGGAGAGTTGCTGGAGCAAGCGGGGAGCGCGACGAGGCTCAGTGTGGGGAGGGCGAAGAGGGCGAAGGCTCGAAAGGGCTTCATGGTTTTCACGCTACCTGGGTGGTTTTCGGTGGGGCATCACCGGCGGGCGATGCGAGGAGGACGTACACGCCGGTCGTAGATCCGGCCGTACTGATCTACTCGGATCGTTCCCAGGGGATGTTGCGTGAAATCGACATCGCTCTCGCCGATGGCGTTTCGACGGTGCTCGGCGCCGCTGACGCGTGCCATCCGCGCGGCACACCGTTTCTCGATGCGCTCCCCTTCCGTGCACGCACTCCTTCCACCAGGCTTACGCCCCAATGACCGACCCGGTCGCGTTCGCGAGCGCGCTCGCGTGGCCCCGCGGCCGCCGCGCGTAAATGCGCGGCGACCGCTCAGGCCAGTCTTCTCACATCGGGCAGTTGTGAACCGTCTGCGGCGGGTAGTGGCAGGCGCCCGTGACGCTGAAGGGGGGGAGCACGATGCCTCCGGCGTGTACGTCGCTGCGAACCGAGAGGTTCTTCACCGTGGTCTTGCTGAGAGAGAGCTTCTTGTCGTTCTTGTTCTTCATTGGAAGTCTCGAATCTTGAAGTGAGGTTCAAACAACGGGGCACCAGCGCCCACGCAGAACCCCCATCGCAAGAGGCGAGCCGCGGCGATTTCGCGGGGAATCCCGGCACTCGCGAGTCGCGAGCGTGGGGAGTTCCAACGCGTGCGAAGAGGCAGTGTTGGGTTTCCCAACGCAGCGCCGGGCGCGTCCGCGTCGCGCCCTACTCCGGCTTCGCTGGCTCCGTCGCCCCCGGAGCCGCATTCCCGGCCGGAGCCCCGTCCCCATCCGGCGGCTTCGGACACCCGTTCGTCCTCGGGTCCTTCGTCCGCACGCCCGGCACGTCGGGGCACGCGTCCCTGCTGTCGAAGACCGTGTCCTTGTCCCGATCCGTGCTGTGATCGAACAGCTCGATCCCGATGACGAAGCGCCACTCGGGTTCGCCGAAGTGAGGGTTGAGCCCGGCCCCCACGCCGAGCTTGACGCGGTACTGCCGTCCGTCCTCCGCAGTTCCTTCGAGCCGCCCCGAGAGGAGCGCCTCGAGCGCCGTCGCGTCGGTGCCGAGGAATGACCGGAAGGCCGATGCGCCGTACACCTCGGGGCCGACGATGACGGACGTGTTCGGCGGGCCGGGGAGCGGGATCCTCACCCCCGCAGCGACGCCGAAGAGGAGCTCGCTCCCCTGCGGGCCACCGGGCGTCGGTGCGTCGTCGCGCGGACGGATGTGCACGCCGACCTGGCCCGCGTACGTGAAGCGCCCCACGTCGCCGGCGAAGAGCACGCGGCCCATCGCGCGGTAGGTCCCGTCGGTGAGGTAGTAGGAGGGGTTGCCGGTGAACGGGACGTAGAGCTGCGCGCCAGCGCCGAGACGGAACGCGCTCCTCGCGTCGCCCACGAGGCGCGCGTCGAACCCCAGGCGCGCGTCCGAGAGCACGTCGGGAGTCGCGCTCGGGTTGACCGTGGGCGCCGTGAACGAATAGGCGCCGACCGTGCCATTATTGCCGCCGACGGCGAGCGGCATGTCGAGGTTCAGGTAGAAGCGGAAGCGGTCGTACGTCGCGGCGAAGCCGAGGTCGGCGAATGCCTGATCGGAGATCACCGTCAGGTGCTGCGAGCCGTCGGTCGTGGCGACGCGCAGCGGATCGTGCGCATAGCCGAGGGTCACCCCCGCCACGCCGCCGAAGCCCCCCCGCATGTCGAGGGTATCCATGACGAGCCACCCGCCCCCCGGGGCCGACGGATAGAAGCGCTCGAGCGCGAACCCCTGGGTCTGCTGCTGCGCCGCGGCGTGCGACGTCCACGCCACGGCGAGCACGATCGCGAGGAGCGCCCCCTTCCTAGAACTCCGCATGCGCCCTCGTCCCGAAGATGTTCACGGGGCCGCGGTCGGCGTTGAATCCCGGGTTCCACAGGTACTGGTAGTCGGCCGTGAGCCAGAGGGCCTTCAGGAGGTTCACGCTGTAGAAGACTTCGAAGACCCCCTCGGCGGCCTGGCGCAGATGTCCGTCGCCGACGAAGCCGTCCACGCCGCCCATGGCGAGGTACTGGGCGTGAATCGAGGAGATCCAACTGAGCCCGCTGCCGATGCCCGTCACGTCGAACGGGCGATGCCACGCCGAGCCCTTCGCGATGAGGCCGTACGCGATCGATCGATCCGCCGGGTTGAAGGCGTCCACTTCGGTCTGGCCGTCGGAGTACATGCCGCGTGCGAACACGCCGATGTCCTCGGTGATGTGCTGCTCGAGGTCGAGACCGATGCCGAGCTTGTCGTTCGGTTTGCGCACCCAGCAGAGGTCGGGGGCGTCTGCGTTTCCCGAGCCGTAGTTGAAGCCGGTGCAAGCCGCCGCGTTCTTCGCGGGGTTGGCCTCGAACGCGGCGATGGCGTCGGCGAACCGGCCGGTGTCCACGTGGTTGTGGTAGCCGACGAGCCGCACCGCGCCGCTGTGCCCGAGGATCTTGTGGTCGTGCTCGATCTCGAGCTCGTCGCCGTAGAACTTGAGGAGGCGGAAGTCGATGGCGAGCTGGTTCGGGTTCTTCGGCGGCGTGATGCGCCCGAGTCGGAAGGCCCAGTCGTCCCAGTACAGCTCGGCGGTGCCGCCCCACGAGTATCCGCGCGCGTCCGACGGGAAGTCCCACGACGAGAACGTCATGAACGCCATGTTGATGAGGTTCTGGCGGTAGTCCCCGGAGATCGAGTTGCGATCGAACACGTCGAGGATCGTGAAGTTGCCCGCGGTGATCACCAGCCGTCGGGCGTCGACCACCGCCGCCAGCTGCATCGGGTCGGACGTCTTCTCGACCTTGTCGCCACCGAACCCGATCGTCTGCTTGAGATACGTGCGCGCGCGATAGAGCTGCGGCTGCGGGGAGCCCGTCTTCTGGAGCTCGCCGTTCTGGATCGCTCCGCCGATGCCGCGCAGCTGCGAGAACGGCACCTCTTCGATGGCCTCGGGGACGAAGTACCCTTCGCCCCCCGGCCAGAGGCGGAAGCCGAGGAACAGCGTCGCGCTCCCCGTGTAGCTCCGCTCCGCGTTCGGGACGAGCGAGTTGATGCTGCCGTTCGCGTTCGTGTACGGCGCCGAGAACGCCGGATGCCAGCTGGAGATGTACGTGACCTGTCCGTAGGCGTTCCAGCTCTCCTGGTTGATGTCGTGCAGGTTGTGCTGCGACAGGAAGTTCATGAAGTCGAACGCTGCATCCTCATGGGCCGCGGGCGGGCCTGCTTGCGCGCGCGCCGGGGCGTCGGCGAAGAGGATGCGTGCGGCGAGCGCTGCGCCGAGGGCACGCGCGAGCCACCGGGCGTTACGGTGCACCGGCGTCTCCCGTCTGCGTCGTCGTGCACGTCGCGGCGTCGTAGTGGAAGCCCGCGAACGTGCTCGGGAACACGTACTGCGTGATGAAGTCGGCCTGCGCCTGCGTGAGGAGGCTCCCGGCCGCGCAGTTCCCGGCGAACGTCGTGTCGTCGACGGGGATGTGCAGCGTGTCGCCCAGATCGACCGCGAAGCCGCTTCGCGACTGCAGGACGACGAACGACGTGGGCTTCGTGGGGCTCGTCGGGTCCCACCCCGGCGCGAGCACGACGTACGCGGTGTTCGCGGAGGCGGGCACGGTGCTCTGCGGTGCGGACGAAGAGCCGGGAGCGACCGGGCTCGGGAAGATCACCGCTTGCCAGATCGCAGCGTAGGCGACGAGAGGGGCCGCTTGCGCTGCAGGGTAGTCGTTGTCGAGTACGACGTTCGTTTGCGGAATGGTGCACCCGAGGGCGAGCGCGGCGAAGGCAACGGCGAAGGGCACGAGAGACGCGCGCGAATTGTGCGCGAGCGAGCCCCGCGCGACCGGGGTACCCTTGTCGTGCAGTTCGGCCGTTTGCGACGACCCGAGAGGTGGCACATGGGCTGGAGACGCGTTTCGAGGTTCGCGATGCTCGCCATCGGCGCCGTGGCCGCCGTGTCTGGCTGCACCACCTACGTCCACCCGACGACGTGCGCGCGAGGCGCGACCGCCTGCGCAGGCATCCACGACGCGCGCTTCTGCGACTACGTCGCCGTCTCGGTCCAGGGAACCGACTGCGCGTCGCTCGGAGTCGCCGAGACGAAGCACTTCTGCGTCGCGACGACCAAGTGCATCGGCACGACCTACGCATTCAAGGACCGCGACTGTCGCGTGGTTCAGTCCGAGAGCGTGCGCGACAGCGCCCGGGACGAGTGCGCCCCGGAGACGCCGATGTTCACCACGCGCTAGGGAAACGGGACGCAAAGCGGGCTCCAAGCGTCCGCGCAGAGTGCCACGTCCGACCGTGAGCGGACGGTGTCTTTCACCGTACCGCTGGGAAACGAGGTCGCGCTTCGGGGGGTTCACGGGCCGCCTCTACTTCGAGAAAGCGCAGACGACGTCGATGAGTCCTCGCCAGCGAGCGTTCGTATAATTTCGGACCGCGCATCTCGCAAGGGGAAGAGCAGCGGCGCGGGCGACGACGCGAGCGCCGCCGGGGGGGCGATCCGCGCTACGCGCGCTCAGGGCGCCGAGAGCGCGCGCCACACCATCGCGAGCAGCCGTTCGCTGGTGATCGGCTTCGAGAGGAAGTGCACCCCCTCCTCGAGGATGCCGTGGTGGCCGATCGTGTTCTCCGTGTAGCCGGACATGAAGACGACCCGCATCTCCGGACGGAGAGGGAGGAGGCGCTCCGCGAGCGTCTTGCCGTCCATCAGCGGCATGATCACGTCGGTCACGAGCAGGTCGATGGCGCCGGCGTGCGCTCCGGCGACCGCGAGCGCCTCGATCGGGTTGCGCCCCTCCCGCACCGAGTAGCCGGCGCCTCGCAGGACGGTCGTGGCGAGGGCGCGAACCTGGTCGTCGTCCTCGACCACGAGCACGGTCTTGTTCGCGACGGCGCGCGTCTCGACCGCGGCGGTGTCCTCGCCGGTCGTGAGGTCCTCGCGTGTGCAGGGGAAGTAGAGCTTGAAGGTGGTGCCGCGCCCGAGCTCCGAGTACGCCCAGATCCAGCCGCCGCTCTGCTTCACGATGCCGTACACCGTCGACAGCCCGAGCCCCGTGCCGTGCCCCGGCCCCTTGGTGGTGAAGAACGGCTCGAAGATGTGGGCCTGCGTGTCCTCGCTCATTCCGTGTCCGGTGTCGGAGACGGCGATGAGAAGGTGCGGGCCCGGGCGCGTATCGAGATGCGTCTGCGCGTACGACTCGTCGATGTCGACGTAGCTCGCCTCGATCGTGAGCGTCCCTCCGTCCGGCATCGCGTCGCGCGCGTTCACCACGAGGTTCATGATGGCCTGCTCGAGGTGAACGACGTCGGCCTTGATGCGAGCGACGGGGGACGCCAGCACGACGGCGAGCGCGATGTTCTCGCCGATGAGCCGGCGCAGCATCGGCTCCATCTCGCGGAGCGTGTCGATCGGATCGATCACGCGCGGCTGCATCACCTGCTTGCGACTGAACGCGAGGAGCTGCCGCGTCAGCGTGGCCGCGCGCTCGCTGGCGCGGAGCACCTGCTCCAGGTACTCGCGCCTCGGATCGCCCGCGTCCATGCGCCTCGTCGCCAGGCCCGTGAACCCGAGGATGACCGACAGGAGGTTGTTGAAATCGTGCGCGATGCCGCCGGCGAGCTGACCAACCGACTCCATCTTCTGCGCCTGGAGCAGCTGCGCGCGGAGCAGCTCTTCCTCTTTCTCGGCGCGCTTTCTCTGCGAGATGTCGCGGATCTCCCAGAGGATGTAGCGCTCCCCGCGCATGTCGATGTACTCGACGGTGACGAGCGCGGCGAACGTGCGCCCGCCCATCACCAGGTCGACGCCGATGTCGACCACACGCCTGTCGATCGCGAGGGCGTCGAGGATCCGCGCTCGATCCTCGGCCCGTGTCCACAGCCCCAGCTCGTGGCCGGTCTTGCCGATGGCCTCTTCGCGGCGCATCCCGGTCGAAGCGAGCCAGGCCGCGTTGACGTCGATGATCCGGCCGCGCGTCAGCTCGGTGAAGGCGAGCATGGTCGAGGTCGCGTTGAAGATCTGCGCGAAGCGCTCTTCGCTCTCGCGAAGCGCCTGCTCGATCCGTTTGCGCGCGTCGATGTCGCGAACGCTGGCAAGGACGTGAGGGCGCCCCTCGAGCTCGAAGCGCCGTAGCGCGACATCGCTCCAGAACAGCACGCCGTTCTTCCGACGACTCCGCCACTCGAACGCGGCGCGCCCCTCGCGGATGGCGCGCTCGATGTGCGCGACGGCGTCGGCTTGCGTGTAGGGGGGCTCGTTTGCGCTGAGCTCGCCCACCGACAGCGCGCGCGCCTCGTCGGCCGTGTAGCCGAACATCGCGCACATCTCGGCGTTGACCTCGATGATCCGGCCGCTCAGATCGTGGAGAAAGAGCGCGTCGCTCGCCGTGTCGAAGATGCGTCGGTACGTCGCGTCGCCTCCGATCACACGCCCTCGATTCGCGCCCGGCGCTCGAGCTCTTGTCGGCTCGCGCCGCTGAGGGCGTCGAAGATCAGGGCCTGGAAGGTACCGGGGCCGCCGGCGCTCTCGGCCGCGATCTCGCCGGCGATGCCCATCATGGCCATCGCGTGCGTCGCAGCCTGGAACGGCGAAGCGTTCACCGCGGCGAAGGCGCCGGTGAGGGCCGTCGCCGTGCAGCCCGATCCCGTGATGCGCGCGAGCAGAGGCACGCCGTTGCGGACGCGCGCGGTCTGCGCGCCGTCGACGATGACGTCCACCGCGCCGCTGATCGACACGACGCAGCCGTGCGCGCGGGCGAGCGCGCGACCGGCGTCGACCGCTTCCTCGCTGGCGTGGGCGCTGTCGACGCCGCGCGTTCCGCTCTCGGCGATCGCCAGCGCACGGATCTCCGAAGCGTTACCGCGGACGATGGTCGGACGCACCTCGGCGAGGAGACCGCGCGCGATGCGGGTCCGGTACGCCGTGGCACCGGCGCCGACGGGATCGAGCACCACGGGGATGCCGCGACGCCGCGCGGCCACTCCCGCCTTCGTCATCGCGTCGACCCACTCGGCGCTGAGCGTCCCGATGTTGAGCACCAGCGCGCGCGCGAGGCCGACCATCTCCTCGACCTCCTCGAGGGCGTGGGCCATGACGGGCGAGGCTCCCAGCGCGAGGAGCGCGTTCGCCGTGGTGTTCATCACGACGTAGTTGGTGATGTTGTGAACGAGCGGCCCCTCGGCCCGGATGCGCTCGACATCGTCCCAGAGCATCGCCTGTCCCCCCCGGAAGTCAGAGAGCCTAGAAGCGCACCTCGAGCGGGTCAATCGGCGGCGGACTCTGGCTGCTGCTGGAGGCCGCTTCCAAGGCGCGCTTGCCCACGTGGCTCGCTCGTGATCATCCTCGCGGCCCCGATGGCCCCGAGCCCGCACGACGCGCTGTTCAAGGAGGCGTTCGGCCAGACCGACATCGCGCGGAGCGAGCTCGAGGTCGTCCTCCCGGCCGACGTGCGCGCGCACCTCGATCTCGCGACGCTCGTGGTTCACCAGTCCTTCGCGCGGCGCTGATCAAGCAGATGTTCAGCTTCAGCTACTCGGAGCTTTCGTTTCATCTTGGCGACTCGAGCCAACTCCGAGGATTCTGCCGACTGCCGCCGTCGGCGAAGGTA
>Ga0302319_10001835_pt1 | contig 47017 bp, 43 predicted proteins | sample Bog_T0_2_FD_203319 | JGI IMG/M metagenome (GOLD analysis project Ga0302319, IMG submission 203319) | Peat permafrost microbial communities from Stordalen Mire near Abisko, Sweden - Bog_T0_2 | ecosystem: Environmental > Terrestrial > Soil > Wetlands > Peat | place: Sweden: Abisko, Stordalen Mire... | reverse complement strand
CCCAAATCGCCGTTCCCCTCATGGAAGAAACCGGCGACCTTAAGCAGCGCTGGACCAACACCCGCCAGGTCCTCAAGGAACTGGCCCGCCTCCGCCACTCCGACTACCTCGCCACCAAAGTAAAACTCACCGCCCGAAAGAACTCCACCTCCCGCTCATCCGAACTCGACCTCAGCACCCTCTTCCCAGTGTAATCCAAGCAAATCCAACTTCAAAAATCAAACAAAGCGCCCGCAACGAGCATCTTCCAAATGATAAATGCTAAATCCTAAATGTTAAATGATACTCGACTCTGGGAGAGGCCGAGGGGCGAGGGCGGCAATTCGCTTCCCCCCTTCGCGCCCTTCGCGCCCTTTGCGGTAAATTTCCCAAATGCAAAACGATAAATCTTAAATATCCCTATTTCCCAAATCCAAATTTCGATTTACTCTCTACCCCTCAATGGCAATCCGGCTTTTAAACACCTACTCCCGCGAATTGGAGGAGTTCACCCCCATCAATCCCCCGCTCGTGCAGATGTACACCTGCGGCCCCACAGTGTATAACCACGCTCACATCGGCAACTTCCGCGCCTACATCTTCGAGGATCTCCTCCAGCGGCATCTCGAGTTCCGCGGATTCAAGGTGGACCGCGTGATGAACCTCACCGACGTGGATGACAAAACCATCCGCGGCTGCCAGGCTGCCCACCTTCCCCTCGCACAGTTCACAAAACAGTATAAGGACGCATTTTACGAGGACCTCAAAACCGTCCGCATCAAACCCGCCGATCACTATCCGGAAGCCACCGACCCGCAGTACATCGCGAAGATGATCAGCATGATCGACGAGCTGATGAAACAAGGCGTCGCCTACCAGGCCGACGACAAATCGGTCTATTTCCGCCTCAGCAAATTCCCGGATTACGGCAAACTCGCCCACCTGAATCTCGACGAACTGCGCCCCACCGGACGCATCCGCAACGATGAATACGAGAAGGAAAGCGTCGGCGACTTCGCCCTCTGGAAGGCATGGGACACAGCCGATGGCGACGTCGGCTGGGAAAGCCCGTGGGGTCGCGGCCGCCCCGGCTGGCACATCGAGTGCAGCGCCATGGCCACCGCGCTCCTCGGCGCGCAGATGGATATCCATTGCGGTGGCGTGGATAACATTTTCCCTCACCACGAGGCAGAGATCGCCCAGTCCGAATGCTGCACCGGCGAAAAATTCGTCAAATACTGGCTCCACTGCGCCCACCTCATGGTGGACGGCCAGAAAATGGCGAAGTCGCTCGGAAATTTCTACACCCTGCGCGACCTGCTCGGCAAAGGCTGGACCGGACGCGAAATCCGCTACGCCCTCATCAACGTCCACTACCGCCTCCCCCTCAACTTCACATTCGAGGGCCTCGCCGCCGCGCGCAGCGCCCTCATGCGCATCGACGAATGGCACGATCGCCTGAAAACAATTTCCAGCGCCGTGCAGACGCCTTCCGCATACACGCTCCCCGCCCAGGCGAAATTCGAGGAGGCGCTCGACGACGACCTCAACATCTCCGGCGCGCTCGGTCATTTGTTCGACGTGGTCCGCGAATCAAACCGCGCAATCGACGAAAACGCCATCAAGCCCGGGGACGCGCTGGCGCTCCTCCAATGGTGGACTCGCATCAACACCGTGCTCGCCCTCGAGCCGGATGCCGAAGCCATCCCCGCCGAAGTCCAGGCACTCCTTGAGGAACGCAAGAAATCCCGCGAATCCAAGGATTGGGCAAAAAGCGACGAACTCCGCAAGCTGATCGAGGAAAAAGGCTGGATCGTCAAGGACATGAAGGACGGACAGAAAGTCACCAGGAAGCAGTGATCAGGTTTTCAACTCGCTAATCATTCCCATAGAGACGAAAATACAAGACCATGTTTGCCCCCGATAAATATCTGGACCTCAACCACACCGAGCATCGCATGCTTTTCGAAAACGCGGTGAATGTCTGGGATGCGCTGAAGCAGATTTCCAGCTACCTCAAATTCCGCCTGCAACCTGCAGTGCATGGCCGGCTCGTCGGCAAGCCGTTCATCAGCAACGCCGTTTTTATCGGTCAGGGCACCGTGATCGAGCAGGGCGCGATGATCAAGGGCCCGGCATGGATCGGCGAAAATTGCGAAATCCGCAACGGCTGCTACATCCGGGAAAATGTGATCGTCGGCAACGGCGCCGTGCTGGGCAATTCCAGCGAATTTAAAAACTGCATCATTTTCGACGAGGCGCAGGTTCCCCATTTCAATTACGTGGGCGACTCGATCATCGGCTACAAGGGCCATCTCGGCGCCGGCGTCATCCTTTCGAATGTAAAGCTCGACCGCAGTGAGATCACGGTTACCAGCAAGGGCAGTTTCATCCCTACCGGCCTGAAAAAATTCGGCGCGATCATCGGCGACCACGCGGAAATCGGTTGCAACGCGGTGCTCAGCCCGGGTTCGATCATCGGGCGGAACACCATCATTTACCCCGGCGCACAATGGCGCGGCGTCGCCCCGGAAAACAGCATCGTCCGGTTCCGCCAGGCGCAGGATGTAATCCCCCGCCGCGACCTTTGATCTTCCTCTTCAAATTGCTTGTCTTTTCATCCCACCTCTGAAAATTTAACCCTTCCCATGACCACTTCTCCCGACCCTGAAATAATCCCTCTCCCCGGCTTTGATCCCCTTGTCTTCTGGATGCAGCACAAGGGCAAGATCCTCGTCTACGCCGGCATTCTGGCTATCGTGCTGGTTTCGTTGGTGGCTTATCAAATCATAAGTCATGACCGGCTCGTGGATTCCCAGCGCCTTTACGCACAGGCCTCCACGGAGGATGACTACCGCCAGATCATCCAGAAATATCCGCACACCGTCGTCGCCGGGAACGCCTCGTTGATGCTCGCGGAAAAATTGCGCGACGAAAAAAAATACGACGAGGCAATCGCCACGGCCCTGGCATTGATCGACCAATACCCCGACTATCCCCTCCTCGATGCCGCGTGGCTCAACCAGGCTGCGACCCTCGAGGCCGCGGGCAGGACGGATGAGGCCCTCAACAAGTACCAGCAGGTCGCCTCGAAGTTCGCGACCAGCTACAGCGCGCCCCAGGCATTATTGGCCGAGGCCGCGCTCCTGAAAAGCAAGGGCCGCCTGGACGAGGCAAAGCACATCTACGAAAACGTGAAGTCGCAATTCCCCGAAAGCCCGTTTGCCGCCGACGCAATGCAGCAGTTGCAGCAGATCAGGAAGTAGGCGGCTGTCTGAAAAGTCCGCTTTAAAGTAGCGCATGCCTCTGGCTTGCCGTCGGAAGCTCTCAAGCTGCAAGCTTGCACTTCAATGCGAGCCTGTACTTGGGAAAATGTTAAATAAAGTTACGCAATTGTAAAACTGCGCCACATCCTTGGCGGCAGCAGCCCCACTACGATCAGCGCTAGCTGGTAGACATCAAAGGCCTCCAGCCAGAAAGGGGCATGGTCCATGAACCCGTAGGAATGCAGCCCCGCGCCGAGCATGTTGACGCCAAACCACGAGAAGCTCGTGACGATGTTTCCAAACATCGCCATGTTCATCAACCCGCGCTCCCGGATGAATCCCCCCCACCGCGCATGCAGGATGATCGCGTTCCAGATCACGATGAGCAGCGCCCCGTTTTCCTTGGGATCAAAACCCCAGAACCGGCCCCACGATTGGTCGGCCCAGATCCCGCCGAGGATCGTTCCCACAAAGCTGAACAGCGTGGCAAAGCACACGATGCCGTACACCATGTTGTTCAACGACTTTGCAGTGGCCTTGTCGAGTGATTGGGTGAACACCCCCCGCACCACATAAACAATCGCAAGGAATCCCGCCAGGAAAGTGGAGGCATACCCCAGCGTGACCGCGACCACATGCGTCGCCAGCCAGAAGTTCGTATCCAGTACCGCGCGTAACATCTCCATCGTATCCCCTTCAAAGGAGAGATGGTGCGCAATCAGCAAAGTCGTGAAGCCCATCGTCGCCGCCGTAAGGCTGCCGATGCCATTGCGATGGATACGTTCCAGCACAATGCAAAGCAGGCATGCGGCCCACCCGACAAAGATGGCCGACGAGTAAAGATTAGTCACCGGCGGCCGGCCTTGAATCCACATCCGCGAAATCAGCCCCGTGGTATGCACAACAAACGTCAGCATCAGCAGCCAGAACGCGGCCTTCCCGAATACATCCGGCCACACCAGCCAGGAAATAAGCGCCAGCAGGAATATGCACACATATAAGATTATGCACTTGTAAAACGGCTCAAAATGATTGAAGCCGGATTCGTAATCCGTCCTCTTCAAGTAGCCGGCGAAATTGGTCTCCAGGGAATCGCGGTAATTTGAAACCGCCTGGTTGAACTCCGGCACATTTTGCGCGCGATACGCAGTGGCCATCAATGCATAGGCAACAATGGAAGGATCGATCGTTCCGGTTTGGATGGTTTCCATCAGGCTGTCCCCCGCCGTCTTCCAGTCTTGTTGATTCGGGCGCGGCACCGGCCGGATTACCCCCATGCGCGCAAGGAACTGGTAGCGGCTGAAAAACTCGCTCAGCAAACCCAGGTCATCCTTGTTGAAGGGCTTTCCTGCCGCCTGGTCGTTGAACGCTTTTCTTCCCGTCTCAACCGCCTTTTGGAAGGTCGCGATCTCATCGGAAAAATCGACGCTCTCATCATTGTGAAAACTGTTTTTAAGCTGGTTGTAGAGGATGATCCTGTCCCGCAACTTGAGGATCTCGCGCTGGAAGAGATTGCGTGATGAGGATGCCACATCATCGGCGAGCTTTGTTTGCTGCTCGATCTCATCCAGAAATGGCTCCAGCTCTGCAAAGGAGTAATATCTGCCCTGGGACTGGTTCCATCGGAACAGCCCGAGCACGTCCGGATTGTCGATTAGGAAAGCCTTGTACTTGTCCGCATTTGCAGGCCGCATCAGCACATCCATCAGCCATTCAATCGGCTTGAGCGCGTGGCCGGTATCATCGCTGATCGCCTCCTTCCCGTGCAATATCAGCAACGACGTGCGCGCGACCGTATCAAGAGGCTTGATCCTCCCATTGGCCAGCACAGGCAGTCTGCCAAAGGCGTTGGTATTATAACCGTTGTCCTTTTCTGGCATCACCAGACTGAGCACAAGCCACGCAAGGAACGCGCTCGTGATGATTACCGGAAGAAACTTCTTAATGACCGGCAGGAACTTCCTGATCATATGCAGAGCTTTCATCACGCCATTCTCCTCTTCGTAAAGTTGACAAGATGCATGCCAAATTGAGTGACGAGTCCCAGGGCAATCAACGAGCACGAGATGTAAGGCAGCAGCCAGCTCGGATTTCTCACCACTTCGAGCACGGTGAATTTGTCGCCGGCAAGCGTTTGATACTGGTAAAATGTCTCCCCGCGATACCGCAACGGATGGTTCATATAAATCAATATATCGCGGTCTTCGTGCCGCTCCAGATCGCTGAGACGGATCTGGCTGGCAAAGTTTTTCGGGATATCAGTGCCGGCATAGATCTCATGAGTCAGGTTGGTTAAGTGGATCTGGTACGGCTTGTAGTAGCGTTTGAGCCGAAGCTGAATTTCGTAAGTCTTTCCATCAACTGCGACCGTTTGGGCCGGCAGGGATTCGCCAAACGGTGAAGCCCACACAAGCCATGTGCCGAGCGAACCGGCGGGCGTGAGCAATTCCACATAGGTCGCGGGATAGTTCTCCTCCTCGGGCCTTGTTGTGGCAGGAAGCGAAGTCACATCCATGCGCACACCCATCCCTTTGGTGACGGGCGATTGCGATAGCGCATCCGGCTTGCGCATATCAAGCCTGGCATTTTCAAAGAACCCGGCCGGCCTTACGGTAAACGGCAAAGCCGGATTCTGAATCGGTTGCTTCTTTACAAGCAGTGATTCGGGAATCGAGACCACGACGTCGTGGTCCGCGTTGGATCTGTCGATAATCGCAAGCTCGATGTCTTTGAAACTCTCCGCGTAATTTTTGGTCTTCCCCTGCTCTATCACCATCTGGCTTTCCCTGCTCCAGAGCGCGGTGAACAATCCCCCAACCAGCAGCAGGATCAAACCCGAATGCGCCAGAAAAATCCCCGACTTTTTCCAGCTTAACTTGAAACGCACCGCATGCGCCGCGATGAGGTTGACGAGAAAAACACTCCCCAGCAAATAGCCGCCCGGAAACACAGGAATCTGCCAGTGAGTGCCACGCGGAGTCCATAAAACGAAACACGTGTCGAAGTATTTTTTCTGCGCATAAAACGCATCCATGTTTTGCTGCGCAAGGGTGCCGATGAATACGAGCACCATCGCAAGCGACAGGCAGACAATCGTCAATTTCAACGACGTGAGCGGTTTTACAATTCGTGTGAACAGCTTATCCATGGCCCGGAAACTGAAGCGATTTTACGAAATCGAGAAATTCGGATTTATGCTTCTCCACAAGGGAATCCTCCCCGGTCGCTTTTACAAACCACGTCTTGTCACCCTGCTCGATGATTGCTCCAAGAATGCGCGGGCCGGATTTTGAATCTGACCCGGGAGCCTGTCCGACGATGTCAACAATCGCGGCCTGGCCACCGGCTGCTGTTTCAAGTTTGGTGACCGACGCGGCGACATCCGCTTCCGTCTGGCTCGCGAGCGAGAGCTGCCCGCGCCAGCGATTGACATTCGCCGTCAATCCCCCGGCATCACCGGTGAGAACGACTAGTGAAACATCGACCTTGCGGTCACCTTCCACGATGGAAAAACTTCCGAGTCTCATTCCGCTTGCAGGCTGTTCCTGCCAGCCTTGGGGGAGTTTCCATGTGGGCTTCGGCGCAACCGCTAAAGGTATTTCAGTTGGTACAGGGGAAGTCTGGGCCACGATTTGGGCTGTGGATTTATCCGAGGCAAAGTGGACGGACTTTAGGAAATTAAGAAAAGTATCCTTTTGCGTCTTAACCAAGGCGGCATCGCCCGTCATTTTGAAGAACCACGTCTTGTCTTCGCGATGCAGGATTGCCGCCAGAATCTCATGCCCGCCGCCGTCCGCTTTTTCGTTTAGCTCAAATAACGGTGCGGGAGTGCCACCTATATCGATCTTTTGCTGCGCGCTGTTTGGCGCGGTTTCATCAACCGGCGGCAGATTCACCTGGCCGCGCCACCTATTGACGTTTGCAAGATCGCCTCCCGCATCTCCCGGAAAACCCACGACCGATACGTCAGCCTTCGCCCCATTTTCGCCGCCAACAAGAAAACTTCCCTGCCTCATTGCGTTAGCTGGCTGTTCACTCCAGCCCTGGGGTGCGGTCCACGTGATTTCGCCGGTTGGATTTGCCGTCTCAACCTGGGGCGCTTGAGGAGCTTCTTCCTTGGGAACATTATAAACCGTGACTTTTTGCTCACCGCAGCCGGTGAGCAAAAAAAGAAAAAGCAATGTATGGCGCGATACCCTTGTCATTTCCCAATCGCTCCATGGAATGAGCTTGGAGGGAACCATTGATAGAGCATCATGTAAACCACCACGCCCGTGACGGAAACATAGAGCCAGATCGGCATCGTCCACCGGGCAATACGGCGGTGCTTGTCGTAACGGGCGCGCAATGCGGGAATCACCGTGAGAATAACAAGCGGCAGTGTGACAAACGCGAGCGTCACATGCGTGCCGAGAAGCACCCAGTAGAATTTCTGGATCCAGCCGATCGGAGGAAACTTTGTCATAATTCGTACTGAGAAATGGTACGTAAGATAACATGCCAGGAACAACGTCGAGGTCACCAGGGCGCAACTCATTGAAACAATGTGCTGCTGCTTGCGATCGGACTTGATGAATATCCAGCCTGCGGAGATGAAAACCGTGCTGAGGCCATTGAGAGTTGCATTGACCGCTGGAAGATCGTGAACTGTCATTGTATTATGCTCTTATTCGTGGAGGAGTTTTTTTATATCATCCAGCAGTTGTTTTGTCTTGGCGTCATCCGTCCCATCGTAATAGCCGCGAATATTTCCTGATTTATCCACGAGCGCGAGCTGGGTGCTGTGGATGACAGGCGCGTCAGTATCTTTTTGTTCGACCGCCGTAAGCATGAATCCTTTGTTCGAGAGGTTGTAGATTTGCGATTTGTCACCTGTGAGAAAAAGCCACTGGTTCTCCGAGGCATGAAATTTCTCCGCGTATTTTTTCAGGACATCAGGTGTGTCCATGTCCGGCAGCGTTGAAACGGAAACAAACCTCACGTCATCGCTCTTGAATGCCTCACTTTGCAGACCGCTAAGGCGGTTGCTGATCATCGGGCAAGGTCCGGGGCATGATGCGTAAAAAAAATCTGCGACCCACACCTTGCCCTTCAGATCAGACAGGCTGACTGTTTTTCCGCTGCGCTCGGTTAAATGAAAGTCAGGGACCTGCTTGTAATTTGCGAGAGCCCGCGGTTTCTGGTATGCGAGTTGAAACCAGGTCGCGGCGACTGCCGAAATGACTACTGCCAGGGAAATGATGCGGCGGATAAACATACGTCCACCGCTATGCCTTGGTGAAAACCAACAATCCCAGCAGAAAGGGAAGATAAATGATCGATGCAAAAAACAAGCGGCGCGCGCTCGATCGATCGCGAATTACGAGGAATTGAATCGCGCACACCAGCATGCCCGCGTTGAACAACAGCGCGCCCACAAGATAAACCGGACCCGACATTTTCAATATTGCAGGAAGCAAAGTGATTACAAACAGCGCGATAGCATAAATCAGGCTCTCGATCGCCGTGCTGAATCCGCCGATGTCATTTCTGCGCAACATGACAAACCCGGCCTGGGCGTATTCGTCACGGTACATCCAGGCGATCGCCATGAAGTGCGGCATCTGCCACAGGAAAAGCACGCCGAATAAAATCCATGCACCGGCATCCAGTGAAGGCTTTGCAGCCACCCAGCCGATCATCGGAGGAATCGCCCCGGAGACCGCGCCGACAGTGATACAAAAACACGTGCGTCTTTTTAGCGGAGTATAGAGGAAGAGATAGATCACCCATGTTACCAGAGCGAGGCTTGCGGCAAAAAGATTCACGGCGCAAGCCAGGTAGATCATGCCGGCCACACCCATGGTTGCTCCGATCTTCAGGGCTGTGGCGGGCAGCATCCGGGCGGAGGGCAATGGGCGCACCTTGGTGCGTTCCATGAGGCGATCGACCTTTATTTCTATAAACTGGTTCAGCACCGAGGCACTACCGGCAACGAGCGCGGTGCCAAGCAACGTGTTGAACAGCGCAAACAAGTCGAGATGCCCCCCGGAAGCCATGCAAAATCCGACGAAGGTCGTGATGAGCACAAGCATGGTGAGCCGGGCTTTTGTCAGCATCACAAGATCACTGACGAGGCCCTGCGCGGGTGATTCCTCACGTACGACCGCAATGGCGGGCGTGAGGATTTCGTGGGAAGACTGGCTCATGTCGCCACCCCCCTGATGCTTGGTAAGGGTTGGCAAGGGTTGATTAAGCCGGGTGATTTGTGCTCTTTGCTTTTCCTGGCATTGCTGGAAAGGCGGGAGGCGCGGACTGCAAGCAGGAAGCTGGTGGACAGGATGATGGCTCCGTTAAGGACATGCAGGGTCGTGAGCGTCGGCGGGCGCAATTTCAATATCACGTGAACGCCGAGCCCGATTTGCATGATTACCAAAACCACCAGCCAGCGGGCGGGTTTGACGAGGAGCATCTCCCTGCCGGCGGCAACCGTGATCTGCGCCAGCAATGCCAGGATGATCAACGTGACCACCACGGCCCCGATACGGTGCGCAAAATTAAATGCCACACCCGTGCACCAGTAAGGCGGAATCCATTCCCCGTTGAGCCCGGAGCGCGGAAAGGTGGGAATGGCAAGACCCGCTTTCAGGTGACGCATGACGGCGCCGATGACCAGTTGTGTGTAAACTGCGGCGACGAGAAGCCAGCCTGTCCTGCATATTCCACGCAGGTTTTCACCATGTAACGGCACAGCCTCCCAGCGGGGAGAAAGCCCGATGGCAATCAGCACGAGCACGCAAAGAAACGCCTGGGCGGTGCAGCCGTGAACCATGGCGAGCGCCAGCGACGAATGCGTAACCCTGAGGCCACCCAGCACCCCCTGCGCGACCACAAGAAGAAATGCGGCGGACCCAAGCCGGCGCATCCACGCACGCGGATCGACCGTCCAGATCCAGATGGCAAGGACGGTCGTGAACAAACCGACGATCGAGGCGAAGAGGCGGTGCGAATGCTCATAAAAAACGCCGCTCTCCACGGCATCCTCGCTCATCCATTTTGCCACCGGATACGAGAACATGCTGTAGTGAAAAGTCGTAGGCCAGTCGGGAACGCTCATGCCGGCATCCCGGGTCGTGACCAGTCCGCCAATGAAAATCAGGCAGAGGGTCGCGCCTACTACCAACATCGAGAAGCGATGGAGGCCGGTGTGGGATTTTTGCATGAGAGAGAAGTGCTTTCGCGAACGGCGGCTATCCTCCGTTACAACGCCGATTTCTCTTTAAGCCACGCATTGTAATCCTGCTCGGATTCGACGATCACGGTCGCTTTCATCGCGTAATGTCCGTTGCCGCATAGCTGACCGCAAATTAATTCGTATTCCCCGATTTTCACAGGCTTGAACCAGATCGGGATCAGCAGGCCCGGGATCGCGTCCTGGCCGATGCGCATCGCCTGGAAGGAGAAGCTGTGAATCACGTCCTTGGAGGTGATTTGCAGGATGATATTCCGGTTTACCGGCAGGTGCATCTCATTCTTGGTGATGATGTCGTCCTTGGCGTGGGGATCTGATTTATCCACGCCCAACGGGTTCGCGGTCGAGATGAGACTCGAATCCGCTTTTCCAAAAATGCCATCCGGACCCGGATAACGGAAATTCCACGCAAACTGCTCCGCGACGACCTTGATGGTGATCGCATTTTCCTTGGGAAATTCGTTCACCCGGCGGCCCCAGAGCGGCAGGGCGAATCCCAGCAACAGCACTGCCTCGATGAGCACCACGCTGAATTCGATATGCGAGGAGAAATGGGATTTTACCCCGTGATAATTCGCCTTGGGATGGCGCGACTTGTGAAAACGGATGAGCGTGAACGTAAAAAACGAAGACCAGCCCACAAAAAGCAGGAGCATGAACCAGTGGCAGACCTCCAGCATGTTGTCGATCAAGTAACCGTGTTCGGAGGCGTTGGGGTAAATCCCGCCGAATTCATTAAGCATGGTGTTTGTGTCCTTCCTTATAAATCATCCCTGACAATTCCTCGTGCGGGGGCAAGGGCATTTTTGCCCGGCGACTGAGGTAAAAAATAAATCCGCCTATGGCGGCCAGTATCGTCCCGATGAAACCGAGCATCAAAAAGATCGCCGCATTCATTGCGGGAGCGATTGCGGAATCGGACGCACCCATGCACACCGCGCAGGCGGAGGAAGTCCGTGGCATGACAGCCACAAGAACTGCCAGCAACAGGACCATGTGATGAATACGGATTCCTTTTTTCACAGGATAATCTTCCTCATCTTTCGTAAGAAATAAACCCCGTAAACGATCAGTCCGAGGCCCGCAATTCCTGAAATGACAGCCAGCACCAAATCAGTCGTGTCTTTTTGGACCTGGTAATTTCCATAGGACCACGTCGCGAAGCCGAACGAGAGCAGCATCGATAGAAAGATGAAGACAATATGGAAGGCGCGCAGGGACATTTTTTATTGGTGAATATGGTCGCTAAAAGCCAGCACCGACAGGGCAAAAAGCCCGGCAACAAAGAAAACCGTGAGGAGAAGAAACCGATAGATCGTCCATTTCTCGTGCAGAAGATGCATGAAGATGGCCGCCACAAGGCCTGCCTTGAAGGTGGCAAGAATCATCGCGATGATGATGTTCCAATTGCGCCCCTGACCGAACCACTCATTAAAATTGACAAACGAGAGGGCGACGGTAAGCCCGGTGCAGAGAAGCAATGTCCCACCTACCGTGAGATAGAGTTTTACATGCTTGCTCACATCCTCATGGGTATCGTGCCCCACATCGTGGCCGGCAGGTTTTGTTTCGTTTGGAGTGCTCATTTTATTGGTGTTTAAAGGAGATAGAATATCGGGAAAACGAAGATCCAGACCAGATCGACGAAGTGCCAGAATAGCCCGGCCACTTCGACGCGGTTCGCCAGATGCTCCGGGTTCTCCCTGTAAAGCCTCGTGCTGACCGGAAGCATGTAATAAATAAACACAAGCACACCCGCGAGAACGTGCAAGCCGTGCAGGCCGGTAATGGTGAAATAAATGGCAAAGTAGGAACTGTGGCGCGGCACGAACATGCTGGCGTGCTCCACGTCTTCTTTGTCAACAATCGCGATCTTCTCTGTAGGCTGACGATACCAGAAATGAGGACGGTCGTTGTCGCGGTTGTCAGGATCAGCGTTCACCGCATCAACAGCGATCCGGTAAGAATCCTTTTCCTCCTCATGCAAATGACCGCTGATTTCATATCGCGGAGGCAGTCCTTCCTGGGCGAGATGTTGGTTGCCAAGGTAAGGTTCGTATTTCTCCAGGGCGGAGGGTTTGATATAAACACCAAAGTGGTCAAACTTCTGGGGCCATTCGTAGGCAAGCTTTACGATCAAAAAGAGTATGCCGCAAAAGATCGTGAGGGCCATGTAAATCCGGTAGCGGGTGAACTGGCGCATTTTCAATGCAGCCCAGGCAAAGACGACGGTCACCGACGAGGAGATCAGGATTGCCGTGTTCATCGTGCCCACCGGGACATTCAGCAGGCCGTGCGGCCAGTAACCGGAATCCGCTCCCAACCTGAGAAAAACGTAGCCCGAGAAAAGACCGCCGAAGAGCATCACCTCGGATGCGAGGAAGAGCCAGATGCCGACTTTTGCGTTCCAAAGCCCTGTGTCCGGGCGCGCTGTAATTGTATAGGGAATTTCCATGTTCGAAAAACTATGCGTTCAAAGGTTGCAGTGGCGGCTGGGTTTCTTTCGGCAGAGCCACCTCATCAGGCAGCCATTGCGGGGTGAAGTCCGCGTCCGCGCCGGGAACGCTATATTCGTAGGGGCCACGATATACCGAAGGAGCCTCGTCAAAATTGCCATGAGGCGGCGGAGAAGGCGCCGCCCACTCGAGCGTGGTGCCATCCCATGGGTTCGATCCCACTTTTTTGCCGTGCCGGATGCTCCAGAAGAAATTGATGATGAAAGGAATCTGCGCGACACCAAGGCACCATGCAGACCAGGAGATCACATGGTTCCATTCCAGGCCGGAATAGCCGAAGACCACGCGACCGGAAGTGATCGGGTAGCTCGCGCCGCCATCATACCAGCGGCGGTGCATGCCCATCATGCCCTGGATGAACATCGGCATGAAAATCCCGTTGATGAAAATGATCGAGAAGACAAAATGCACCCGCCCCCAGAAATCGTTCATCATGCGTCCCGTCGCCTTGGGATACCAGTGATAGACCCCCGCAAAGATCGCGAAGATCGTTCCCGGCGCCACGATGTAATGGAAGTGGGCGATAATGTAGTAGGTATCGTGCAGGTAAAGATCGACGGCGTTAAACGCAAGCGGAATGCCCGTCAACCCGCCAATGCCGAACTCCGGCATGAAGGCCGTGGCAAAAAGCATCGGCACGGTGAAGCGAATGGAGCCTCCCCAGAGCGAAATCATCAGCGCGGTAAGCAGAATCACCGACGGGATCGAGATAATGATCGTGGTCGTCTGGAAAAACGCGCTCACCTTTGCGCCCATGCCGGTGAGATACATATGGTGCGCCCAGACGATGAAGGAAAGGAAACCGAGGACGAGAATGCCCATGACCATCGCCTTGTAGCCCCAGAGGGGTTTGCGCGTATTATTCGCAACCACCTCGGCAATGATGCCGATTCCGGGAAGGATGAGCACGTACACCTCAGGGTGCGCCAGAAACCAGAACAAATGCTGCCAGAGCAACGGACTGCCGCCGCCGGCATTTCCCCAGAGATGGCCGCTCACGTAAAGGCCCGTAGGCAGGAAGAAAGTCGTGCCAGCCACGCGATCCATGAGCTGCATGATGCTCGCGGCTTCCAGCGGAGGGAATGCCAAGAGAAGCAAAAAGGAAGTGACCAACTGCGCCCAGACGAAAAATGGGAGGCGCATCCATGTCATCCCCGGCGCACGGAGCTGGATGATGGTCGTGATGAAATTCACCGAGCCGAGCAGCGAAGAGGTGATCAGGAACACCATGCCGAGAATCCAGAGCGTCTGGCCGTTCATGACCGTATGAACATGAGTAATGACCTGACCCGTCATGAGATTGGTTACATTCGCACCGGGATGATCGGCAACATTTGCCAAAGGAGAGTAGGAGGTCCAGCCGCTCTTTGCAGCGCCGCCGGGGACGAAGAAGCTGATAAGCATCGTCATGCCGCCGACAAAAAACGCCTGGTAGCTGGCCATGTTGATCTTCGGAAACGTCATGTCCGGCGCGCCGATCTGGAGGGGCACCACGTAGTTCCCGAAAGCCGCGAAAGCAACCGGAACGATGCCAAGGAACACCATGATCGTGCCATGCATGGCACCGAGTGAGTTGTAAAAATCAGCCGACATTACCCCGTTGCGTATTTCCGCCGGGAAAAGATGGGTAAGCAAGTTGCCGAGGAAAGGAAGAGGCTCATTGGGATACGCCAACTGCCAGCGCATAAGCATCATCAGGCAGAAGCCGAAGAACAAAAAGATGAGGCCGGTGACGCCGTATTGAATGCCGATGACCTTGTGGTCCGTGGAGAAAACGTATTTTTGCCAGAACCCAAGCTCGTGATGATGAGAATCGTGGGCGTGGGCATCGTCCGCGTGTGCGTGCGTCGAAGTGATTGTGTTACCCATTTTTTTAATTAACTTTTTCTATTCTAAACGTGTGTTCGTGACATCGCAAATACACTGGAAAACTATTTCTTCACTTCCGGCGAAGCCCCGGGAGTTGCGGAAGCAGGTGCGGCACCACCCGCCGCAGGCGCTGCCGGTGCGGCAGGCGCTGGAGCGCCTTCCAACACTGCATCGGCGGGAACGGCTTTCAAATCCGCCTCCGCCCATGAATCGACGCGATCCTTGTATTCCTTGCGGGCATGGGCGATCTGCTCGGGAGCAACCTCGCCGGCCGTATTCCCCCACTCCTGCCGGACATAGGTGAGCACTGCGGCGATCTGTTTATCATTAAGCGTCTTATCCCAAGGAGGCATTACGGCGGACCCGAAAGTCGCACCTCCCACCTGCAATGGACCCTGTATACCTTTCAACAGGATCATCGCCAGGCGTTTTGGCGTGCCGTTCACGTATTCCGATTTTGCGAGGGGCGGATACTGGCCGGGAACGCCCATGCCTGTAGCTTGATGGCACTGGGCGCAATTATTCAGGAATACTTTTTTACCCTGGTCGACCACACTTACGGGACCTGCCTCGGCCTCGGCCCCAGCAGCCCCTGCCTTCCCGGCGGTAGCAGAGAGACCCGCGCGCTCGTCAAAAACATCGCCGCTATATCCACCGCTGAACATGCCCAGATAATAGCTGCCCCACCCGAAGACGAGGAAGAAAATCGCCATGAGCCAGAGCGGAATCGGAATGTTCGCCGACCACGGCTCCTTTTTTTCGCGCGCAATGGCCGCGTGGACATGCGTGACATCCGACGTTTCGCGATAATCAATCTCGTGCGCCTGCGTTCCCTGCGCCCCGTACGCCTGTTCTAAATCGTCCATGTTGCTCACTTGGCTGGGGCCTCCGGTTTGGCTTGATTTGCTTCCTTCACTTCTTTCACGGGGTGGCTTCTGTTCAGCGACAGAAGGTAGGCCACGAGATCCTTTGCCTCTGTCGTCGGAACCACTTCATAGCCGCTCTCCACGGCATCAGCGCCATCCAGCTTCAATGCATCGTCGGAGCGTTCGCTGACGATCTTCCGCTTTTCAAACAGGTATTTGTAGGAAGGCATGGCCGAATCATCCACGGTGCTGGTTGGAGCGTAAAGATGCTTCAATTGCCATGCGGCATCCCTCCATCGTGGCTTTTGGGTGATCGGGTCGACCACTTCCGTATCCCCCATGTTGGCGAGATCGGGACCGATGCGGATGGTCCCCAGGACGACCGGGTTGTCGTAGATATAGTCGGTGGCCACTGTGCGGCGCTTGCCCCAGCCGCGCGCGATATCCGAGCCGGCCTGCTCCGCCCGCACCTGCTGGGTATGGCAGTAAACACAGCCTTCGGAGACATAGACCTTGCGTCCTCGCGCTGCGACACCGGAATTATTCACCGGATAAGGGTCGCTGCCATCCTCCTCGGTCTGCGGTTGCAAATTGCCCAACTGGATGCTCGGGATGACCGTCTGCCCGAACCAAGCCAGGGAGAAGGTTGCAAAAATACCTGCAAATAAAAATGGAAAACGCATCAGTGCGATACCTCCTCATGGTGTCCCGCGAACAACGTGGGCCGCCCACTCGGGCGCCCCAGCCGCAGCAACATGGTCAAAAAATGGAGAGCGAAAATAAAATGCCCGAAAGCCAGGAATATCCAGCCGATGATGCGCCCGATCGTCATCGGCATCATGCTTTGGACCACCACGGACGAACTCATCCCGGGATTGTTCCAGCCCGAACCCTGCAACAGACCCGACACCAGTGTGGTGATGACAATGATGCCGCCGCCGTATGCCGCACCGAGGAAGTGGGCGCCGATCATGCGGGAAGAGAGCCATTCACAACCGACGAGACGCGGAATGATGTAGTAAATGGAACCAAACATCACCATCGAGAAGAACGAGTAGAGCATCAATTGCGTATTCGCCACGCCGAAGTTGGTGAATTCCGTGATGCCTGCCACGCTGCGCAGCGAGCCGATCACGCTGATGCCGCTGCCGACCGCATAAGCGATCGCGCCAAAGAATACGAAGCGGATGGTGGGGCTGAAATAAATGAGGTGATAATCACCGCGGAGCGTGAGCACAAAATTCAGCGTCACCGTGACGACCGGGATGATCATCAGGATGCTGGCCACGATGCTGGAGGTGATCAACCACGCGGGGAGCGGCCCACCGATGAGCCGTGTCATGCCCGTCCACCCCGAGAACAAGGCGAACGACCAGAAACCAAGCGAGGCAAGGTGATAGCTATGAACGGGTTTGCCACTGACCTTTGGAATGAAATAGTAAACGGCGCCGAGGCCGATGGAGGTAAGCCAGAGCGAAACGAAATTGCCCGCATACCAGGATGCCGCGATTGCCTGCAAGACCCCGTGGGAATGCTTCGAGCCGACCATGAGATTCCCTGCGCTATAAAGCCACGCGAACCAGAAGAATGCGCCCGCGAGATACCAGAGCGTAATATAAGTATGCCCCGGGCGGCGCAGACGGAGCATCACCGCGACCCACGCCGCAATGAGCAAAAAGCCCACAAACAGGATAAACTGCACAAAGCCGGGAAATTCCAGCAACTCGATCCCACGCCCCGCGCCGTAAAGAATCGATATCACGCCGATCGTCACGCCGATATTCCAGAAGACCGTGCCGAAGATCAGCAGCGTGGGCCGCTTGATTGACACATGCGCAAGGCGCGCTACGAGCCAGATCCCGGTGCCCATTCCGACCTGGCTGGCCCAACCGTAGGCGAAGGCATTTGTGAAGGCTGGCCAGACGCGGCCATACGTAAAGAATGGCACGGAACCGAGGAAGCCGGGATTTTCAATCTTGAGCGCAGCGACCAACCCGAACACGGTGGCCGCGAGCAGCCAGAGAATCGCGGAGCTGTACAAAAAGAGCAGCGGAGCCTGCGCGGACTGGTCGATCAACGCGCGCTCGACCTTGTGGATCTCGCTGTCGGAGACCGGAGGTGACGCGCTAAGTGGTGCTTGTGTGAGAGTGTCGCTCATTAAACGTGTGAAGTTTTGAAGTTCATGGCGCAGGTGTGGTTGTCGCTGAAGGCGCGGGTGACGCTGTTGCAGCCGGAGCTGCTGCAGGGATTGCGGCAGCAGGGGTTGCGGACGGAGCCGGAGATGATGCAGCGGCAGCAGGAGCTGGCGCGGGCGATGCAGCCGGTGCGGCAGATCCGGAAGTTGCCGGTGCGGCGGCAGTTCCCGAAGTCGCAGGCGCGGATCCTGAAGTTGCAGGAGCCGATCCTGAAGCCGCAGGAGCAGCGGCTGCGGGCGGCGCTTGCAAACCCGCGGGATAAACAGGCTCCAGCTTCACGGATGAAGCCTTGACGGGCTTTGCCTTGAGATCTGCAATGACGACTTCCATCGCGCGCTCGATGGGCAACTGCACGACGCCCTTGTCCTTGCCCACCCATGCATAGGCGGTGAGTTTCGCGTGGTTGTCTTTCTGGAGCTGGTCGAGTCTTGCCGCACGCGCCACTGCGCGCTGATCGTCGAAGCTCTCGGTCTTTCCGCCCACGCGGAACCAGACCAGGACAAGCAGCCAGAAGATCAGGAAGGCAAGGATGCCTCCCAGGAAAGCCGGGCCTACTGATGCTTTTTTGAGTTCGCTGGACATTTTAATTCGTAAGTTTCAAGGACCGCTCGAGGCGCGGGTCGCGCACCGGGAACAGGCTGTGTTTTCCAAGGTTTTTAATGAAGATGAACGCGAGCGGCGCGCCGATGGCGATCAACGACAGAAGATCGAGCAAGGATGGGGCGAATCCGGTGCGATGGAACATCGGCATGACCACCAGATACATATCCACCATCTGCATGAACAGGATCCACCCGGCAACCATGCAAAGGTATTTTGGATTCTTCTTGGTCGCCTGGAGCAGGAGAAGCGGGAAAGGAATGAAGAAGCGGAAAACCACCAGGAATGTGCTCCAGTACCACCACGAGCCGACATTGCGCCGGATGAAGTAGGAGGTTTCCTCCGGAATATTCGCATACCAGATGAGCATGTACTGGTCGAAACCGATGTAGGCCCAGAAGACGCAGAACGCCAGCATGAGCTTGCCCATGATATGGTAGTGCTCCATGGTCACGAACGAGAGGTAACCCTTGCTGCGCAGGAAAGTGGTGAGGAGAACCAGCAGGCACATGCCGCTGCCCGCCGAGCCTGCGAAGATATAGACGCCCCACATGGTGGAGAACCATTTGTAATCCAGCCCCATGAGCCAGTCCACCGAGGCGAAGGTGAGACAAATCGCCATGATCGGGATGCCGGCGAATGAGAGTTTGCGCATCGTGATCGTGTAGCGGGGATGACCGTCCTCATCCTGCTTCGTGGAATTACACAGCATTGCCCGGGCAACGAAGGAAAGGCCGAGGAAATAGATTACCAGCCGGACGTAGAAGAAAGCATGGGTAAGGTACGGCCACTTGCCAGACAGGGTTTCATTCGTGTGGGTATCGCTCCACCACCCGGTCATATCCCACCATCCCAGCAGAATCGATGAACAGAACAGAAGTGGGATGAAAAACAAAAACACCCAGGGAATGAGAGCCGCCACATTTTCCAGCACACGGCGGACGACCACCGACCATTCCGCATCCGTCGCATGGTGGACCAGCGTCCAGAACAAAGCGCCGACGCAGATCGTGAAAAAATAGATGAATGCGAAAAGCCAGGAAAAGGCGAACTGCTCCCTGTCGAAGAAACCCCAGATGAGGCTGATCAACAGAGCGACGCCGCCTGCAATCGGGAGAACAAACGGCAGATTTCCCGCGTGCTGCTGGTCAAAGACCTCAGCTTTTGGTAGTGAAGTTGCGTGAGATTGATCGCTCATTATTTACCAGTTTTATCCAAATCCTTGACGTGATCGGCCGGCACGTCCTGCAATGTTCCATTCTGGGACCGCTGGAGCGCGCGAATGTAGGCGATGATTGCCCAGCGATCCTCGACCGCCACATTCGAGCCGTAGGCGCCCATCGTGTTCTTGCCGTAGGTGATGGTGTTGAAAATCTGGCCGTCGGGCATGGCACGAAAGGTGGCCTGCTGGAAATTCGCCACGCCTACGAGACCATACATGGTGGTGATTCCATTCCCTGTGCCGGTCGCGCCGTGGCAGACTGCGCAGTTGATGGTGAAGCGCTGCTGGCCGCGCTGCAACAAGGCCGGGGTGACATCCACGGGAATTCCGTCGCCGTAGTTGCCGCCGATCTTGCCGGTATTGAAGTAGTCGGTGGAATCGGCAAAGCCATTCTCGCCTGTGGCAACCTTGCTGTTGCTGGCGGTGTTCGAGGAATACCTGCCGTCCATCACATAGCCGATCGGCACAGTGCCGGGAACCGGCGCGCGGCTGTCGCGGCCATCGGCAAAGAAATCGCTCTCATGCTGCGGGATGTACTTCGGCTGCACCTTCATATCCGGAAAAATCTGGATGGGCGGCTCGGAGCTTCTCAGCGAGAAACCGAGGAACGTCGAGGGGAGCTGCTTGTAAGGCGATCCCCCGTAAAACGGCTCGTCGCGGAATCCCAGGATCGCGATCGCCGCGATCGTGATGAGGATGAATGAGATGAAAAAGTAGCGTAACATGAATTAGTCGTGCACCAGCGTTACGTGCGCCCCTCCGATTTCCTCGAGCAGCGCCCGGGTCTTTGTCTCGGAAAATTGCGGATCCCTCGCCTCGATGACGAGGAAGAAGCCGTTGTCCGTGACTTTTGCAAAACGATCCCAGTTAAAGATGGGGTGATACCATTTCGGGAGCTGGTTCATCACCAGCAGCGCGCCCACGGCGGCAAATGCGGAGCAGAGGACGGTGAGCTCGAACATGATCGGGAAATACGCGGGCACTGTCGCCAGCGTGACGGGCTTGGCGTCCACCACGAGCTTGTATTCGATGATCGAGGGGTAAAACTCGAGCACGACAGCGGTAAGCAGGCCGGTGATGCCGCCGCAGAGCACGACCGCGCTGAGCCATGATTTGCCGAGACCCATCGCGGCGTCCATGCCGTGGATCGGGAATGGCGAATGCACGTCCCACTTCTTGAAACCCTTGTCGCGGACTTTTTCCGCAGCCTGGAAAAGCGCCGTGGCGCTCGGGAACTCTGCGCCCATCCCGTAGATTTTTCGATTATCAGCCATTAGTGATGCGCCTCCTCATCATGCGGGTGATGGTGTGGATCGGCCTCCGGTAATACAATTTTCACTTCAGACATCGCGATCATGGGCAGGAAGCGCATGAACAGCAAAAACAACGAAAGGAAGATTCCGAACGTTCCCAGGAAGGTCCCCTGCTCCACCCAGGTAGGATGGTAAATGTGCCACGACGAAGGGATGAAATCCTGCGAGAGCGAGGTGCAGATAATGACGAAGCGCTCGAACCACATGCCGGCATTCACGAGCATGCAGATGCCGAACACGACCCAGAGATTGTTCCGGCACCACTTGAACCAGAATACCTGCGGCGAGACGACGTTGCAAAACATCATGCAACCGTAGGCCCATTGATAGTAGCCGGTGCCATCCCAGTTGAAGCGGGAATGGAAGAAGGTGAATTTCTCAAATGGATTCGTGCTGTACCATGCGATGAACAATTCCATGAGGTAGGCGTAGCCGACGATGGAACCGGTGAGACAGATGATCTTCGCCATCTTGTCCACGTGCTGAAGGGTGATGACGTCCTTCAACTGCGGATAGATAAGACGCGCGGGGAGCAGGATCGTGAGCACCATGGCGAAGCCGCCGAAGATGGCACCCGCGACGAAGTAAGGCGGGAAGATGGTCGTATGCCAGCCCGGCAGAATCGACGTGGCGAAGTCGAAGGACACGACCGAGTGCACGGAAAGCACGAGCGGTGTGGAAATGCCGGCGAGAATGAGATACGCCATTTCGTAGTGGCGCCAGTGGCGGTTCGATCCCCTCCACCCGAGCGCGAACGTGCCGTAGAGGAATTTTTTGAAGCGCGAGTTGGTGCGGTCGCGCAGGGTCGCGAGATCCGGCACAAGGCCGGTGTACCAGAACAGCACGGATACCGTGAAATACGTGGAAACCGCAAATACGTCCCAGAGGAGCGGGCTGCGGAAGTTCGGCCAGATGCCGTTGGAGTTCGGGACCGGCGCGAGGAACCACGCCATCCAGACGCGTCCGACGTGGATGCCCGGGAAAATACCGGCGCAGACCACCGCGAAGAGCGTCATGGCTTCCGCCGAGCGGTTCACTGCGGTGCGCCATTTCTGGCGGGTCAGGAAGAGAATCGCCGAGATCAGGGTTCCGGCATGGCCGATACCGATCCAAAACACGAAGTTCGTGATGTCCCATGCCCAGCCGTTTGGATGGTTTTCCCCCCAGACGCCGACACCTGTCGAAATCTGGTAGCCGATGCAAAACAGGCCGAATGCCGCGATGACGGATGTCACCATGAACGACACCCACCACCAGAATGGCGTGCGTTCCTCGACGACTGACGAAACCTTGTCCGTGATCCAGCTCAGCGGGCGGTCGTTCAGCACCAACGGGATTTTCGTCACCGCCGCCTTTTGTTCTTCTGTGGGCATGCTAGACATTACGCTTTCCCTCCCTCTTCGGTGTGAATGAGACCTTTTTCAAAAGCTGCTGATTTCGCGGCGTCGGGCATTGCGGGATTCGGGTTGCGCAGGCGCGCAAGGTAGCTCACGCGGGTGTTTACGTTGAGGTATTCCAGTAGGCGGTAATTCTTCTCCTGCGCCTTGAGCAGGGAGACCTTGCTCTTCGGGTCCTTGATGTCGCCGAAGACGATCGCCTCGGCCGGGCAGGCCTGCTGACAGGCCACCTGGAAGGAATCGGTCGGAACGCGCACGTCGTCGGACGCGCCGGCCTTGACCTTCTGCGCGATCTTCGCCTCCTGGATGCGCTGCACGCAGAATGTGCATTTCTCCATGACGCCGCGCATGCGCACGGTGACATTCGGGTTCTTCTGCATCTTGAGCGTGTCGGGCGATCCCTTTTCCGTGAGCGGGCCGAGCTTGAGCTTGTCGAGCGGACGCTGCTGGTAATCGAAAAAGTTGAAACGGCGCACCTTGAACGGACAGTTGTTCGCGCAATACCGCGTGCCGATGCAGCGGTTGTAGGCCATCACGTTGAGGCCGTCGGTGCTGTGGACGGTGGCGTTCACGGGGCAGACGGTTTCGCACGGGGCGTTCTCGCACTGCTGGCACATCATCGGCTGCATCACCATCTCGGGATCGGGATCATGCTCGTCCACGCTGGCGTAATAACGGTCGTTGCGAATCCAGTGCATCGCGCGGCCATTCACGACCTGTTCCTTGCCGACGATCGGGATGTTGTTTTCCGACTGGCAGGCAATCACGCAGGCGTTGCAGCCCGTGCAGGTGTTGAGATCGATCGTCATGCCCCATTGGTTCGGGGCGTCGAGCGGAGGATGGCGGTAGAGCGAGGCGTTGGAGCCGTCGTTGAAAGGATTGTCCGGGCCTTTTTCGCGCAGGATTTCCGCGTCCATCCACATTTTCTTGGGGAAATCGGGTGTCTCCTTATAGGTGTCGAGCGTCGCCTCGCGCACAATGGCGCGGCCTTCCATGCTGTGGTGGTCCTGCGTGATCGCGAGGCGGTATTGATTGCCGGTGCGCTTCACCATGGTCTTCGGGCCGATGGCGAAATAAGTCTGCGCCGTGGTGCGAAGCGGATACACATTCACACCCGCGCCTTTTGCGATGTTGCCGTTGAACACGCGGCCGTAACCGAGCGGGATCGTGATCGAGTTGTCGGCGTGACCGGGAGCGATCAGCACGGGGATTTCGATACTGCGTTTTTCGTCGATTTTGATCTCAAGGGTGTCGAAATCCTGCTTGCCGAGATGGTCTTTGACGTCCATGCCGAGTTCGGCGGCGGTGGCGACGCTCACGAGCGCGGCGTTGTCCCATGTCAGTTTCGTAATCGGCTCAGGCAGTTCCTGGAGCCAGCCGTTGTTTGCATAGCGCCCGTCATCCATCTTGGAATCGCCGATAAACACGATTTCGTAGGAATTCCCGGCGGCTGGATTGCTTGAATTTGTCTCGATGAATTTTGCCGCGGCGGCTGCGTTGAATGTCAGCGCACTCTCATTCAACTGGCTATCTTTCAAAAAGCCGTCGTGGAGGAAAATATTCCATGCGCTCTTGAAATCGGCCGGCTTGGCCAGAAGCTTGAAAGTGTCCTGGACCAGTTCGGGGCCTTCCGGTTTTGGCTGTCCCAAAAGACGTGCCAGTATGTCGAGCTCGGACCAGCCACCGAAGAGCGGAAGGATCATCGGCTGCACGGAGACATAGCTGCCATCCGATGCACGACCGTCGCTCCATGTCTCGAGATAATGGGTTCCAGGCACCTGCCAGAGCGCGCGATTCGAGGTTTCGTCCTCGTGCAGACCTACACGGATCACCGCAGGAACGGATTTCTGAAGCGTTGCCCAGTCGAGATCGGCAGGGGCGTTGTAAACAGGATTGCCGCCGAAGATGAAAAGCGTGGTGACCTGCTTGTTCTGGATCAGCAGAGAGAGATCGGATATCTTCAACGAAGGCTTCACATCGGAGGCGGTCCCGACAAGGGTTTTGCCGAGATTGCCGAGGGCGGCGTTGATCGCGCCGACCAGCAATTGGACCCACTCCGGCTGACGCGCTCCCACGAGCACGAGGCTCCGGCCTTTCGCGCTCTGCAAATCCTTCGCCATTTCCGCAAGCCATTGCCCGTCGAAAGACGGTGTGCCGGCCAACTGCTTCAATGAAGCATCCAGCGCCGAATCCACGCCGATTTTTTCGGCGAGGGCGACTGCAAAAGCGCCGATCTGGCTCACTGGGAGGCGCATGCGATGGTCTGCCATTCCGCCCGTGATGGTGTAACGGTTTTCCACCACGTAAAGACGGTTCATGTCCGGCTTGCCGTCCTCGGGCCTGCCGACACGGCGGCGCTTGCTGAAGCCGCGGATCATCTCGACGCTGCCTTCCTCGAAATTCAGGAAGTCCGAATCGAGCGAAAGAATCACATCCGCGTCGTCAAACTTTGGCGTGACCTTGATGTCGTCGCCGTAGGCATCCTTGTTTGCCTGTACGACTGCGTCGTTGCCGAGCGGCTCGTAGACTGCCCAGACCGCCTTCGGATACTTGGCGATCACGGCCTGCCGCAGCCGCTCGCGGGTGGGTGAATTATTCTCCTCCAGCAGGAATGCGAGGCCGTCGCCGCCATTGGCGCCGAGTTCGCCGGTGAGCTGCGTGAGATAGGCGTCGAACTTCGTGGAGTCGGACTCCAGTCCCCTCTCGCGGAACAGGCGTGCGCGATCGGGATCGTACATGTCAAGGATCGACGATTGGGCAAAGAGGCTGGTGGTGCCCATGCTTGCGGGATGCCCAGGGTTTCCCTCGATCTTGATCGGGCGGCCGTCGACCGTCGTGACCACGAGCGGCTGCGCGCCTTTGCGATGCGGCATCGATGTCGCGTAGAAGAGCGGCTTGCCGGGAATCTCCCATTCCGCGCTCTTGGTGAAGGGAACGAGGTGCTTCTCGGGGCGGCGGCATGCGCTCAGGCTCAAGCCCGCAAGCGCGGTGGAAGCGCCCATCAATTTGATGAAACTCCTGCGGGAAACGCCGCCTGCCTCAAACTCGTCCGCGCCCGCTGGAAACTCGCGTTTCAGGCGGTCCCGGAATTCGGGTGTCCCGGCGATCTCGTCGAGACTGCGCCAGTATTTCTTGCCGTTGACCGGCTCTGGAGGATGTTGGAAAATCTTTTTCATCGGTGGCACCCCGCGCAATTTTCGATCGGAGGTTTTACGTTCCAGTCTTTTTTCAAAGCCAGCCCAATCTCCTGCTGGGTTTTGCCCGCGGAAGGCGTCCAGTCGAGGTTGAAGACGTCCTGTGTCGGGCGGAGAGCGTTTTCGGGATGGCGGTGGCAGTCCAGGCACCAGCTCATGCTGTGCGTTTCGTGGTGATAGACCACCGGCATTTCGTTGATCTTGCCGTGGCAGCTTACGCAGCTCACACCGCGGTTCACGTGGACGGAGTGGTTGAAGAACACGAAGTCCGGCGTCTTGTGGATCTGCACCCACTGGATCGGCTTGCCGGATTGCCAGCTATCGAACAGCGGCTGCAATTTCGGATTGTTCTTCTGGATCTGCGAGTGGCAGTTCATGCAGACCTGGGAGTTGGGAACATTCGAGTGGGCGGCGACCTCGACAAAGCTGTGACAGTAGCGGCAATCCATGCCGAGCTGCTTCACGTGGATATCGTGCGGAAACGGGATCGGCTGGACCGGCTGGTAGCCGACGCGTGTGTACTTCGGGGTGAAGTAGTACCAGACACCAGCCGTCACTGCGTTGCCAAGGACAATCACACAGATCAAAATTTTTAATGGGAGCCAGTTGCTCGATCGAGGGAAAAAATTCGCCATTTTCTTAGTTAAACTCGCGTTTTACACGCCAAACATGAGTTCGTTATTTTCAAAAAAATTAAATTAGAGTGCGGAGGTTATTTCGCCCGTCAACAATGGCAAGCGTAATTTGTGAAAAATTTCACAAGCCCTCTTATGGCCCGTGAAAAACCTGGGGCTACGTGTCTGAAAAAAACGGTTTTCTGTCAACCCGCAATTTGACAATCCAGAGCAAAATAATGACAACGCCGGGCAAAAAATAGTTTCCGAAAGGCCGCGAAAACGGAAATGCGGCGCGTTAAAGGGGTGTTTAACAGGTTTCGTGAGGCACCTTTCTTTTTTTCGCGATGGGCGGCGATCTCGGCGGTGAGTTGCTCGAATAGAGATTTTGCCCTTGGGCTGATGTTGGAACAGTGTTCCAGGGTTTTGGTTTCCCTGATTGCCATCCGTCTGCTCCGGGCCTGCAATTCCCTGGAGGTGAGGTCGAGGCGCACGCTGGTGTGGTCGCCGCGGCGCAACCTCACGAGGTCGTCGCAGAACTCGCGCATGCGCTTCCAGTTTAGCCCATCTTCCTGATCATCCATGCCTTTGATGGCGACGAAATAACGGGCTGCGAACCAGACGGCGACGTTATCGGCGATTCCGACGCGGGTTTTTTGGAATTCCGTGGTGCCGGTGATGACGCTGCGCACCGCTTCGGCAGTCTGGCGCTCTTCGAGCCATTCGCGGTAGCCGCGTTTGCGCCATTGGGAGAGGTTTTGCTCGCGGATGGGGAAGCCGTTGAATTCGTCGGCCATGATGGCTTGAACATCGGGAAGGGAATTGAGCCATTCCACGAGCGGTTTACCGTGTTCGCCGTTTTGGAGGCGGTTGTTTAGTTGTTCGCGGATTTGCCGTTGCGTAGGAATAGCTAATAATCGCGGACAGCACGAGCGCGAAATATTTCGTTCGCCTTATCCTGGGATTGTACCTGCGATTGTGCGCATAGAACGCTTTCATATCAGCAGGTCCGAGCGTGAATATCACAGTGTTTTGGGCGGGCATAAATGATGGGAATCCCGCCGCTTTACTCCTTCAGTACCGTGTCCAGCCAATAACGGGTATTGGACAACAGGTTATCGATAAGCGCCGGATCGCGCAGGGCCTCCACTTGCGGGACTATTGAGAGATCGTGCGATGAATACCAGCCCTTCAGCTTCACACCGCCTGCATCAACAGGAATGATGTAACTGTCGAAGTAAACGTATCGCCGGCCCACCTCTGCTCCCTTGAGAAAGATTTTCATGAACCCAACCCAATCCGAGACCTTTTCGTCCGAGGGCCCGGTATCCCTGCCGCTGTATGACCGGATGTCCTGACGCGCCAATTGCTCGAGCGTGAAATCAACCTCCACAGCCTCGGCAAACGTGAAAGCCTTGCGGCATTTGGAGCAGCTAAAAAGCCATCCACAACCGCACCACGGGCAGTCCATCTGCCCCGGAACCGAGATATATGCATCAACAGCGCACTTGCAATGGCTGATCAACTCGTCGCTGGCTTTCCGGAGATAGATCATATTATTCGGGATTTCCCATTTGATTTGTCTTTCATAAGCTGTTTGACGAGGGCTGTTCTTTGATTATGGCGATTCTGATATCGCGTCAAGAGTCAACGGGGGCTGCCCCCAATTCCACTCCCATTGATTTGAGCGGAAGATATTCCGTCACCCTTCCAGGGTTTTTAATATCTCTAATCGTGGATGGTCCCGGAGTTCCGCAAGGCTTCACTCCGGGCTATAATTCCGTCGCACCTCCGGCGCTGAAGAAAGCCTGCGAAGGCCGATTTTGCGTCTTTTTGCGAACGGGATGGATTGGAATTATGTTTTTCCAACTTATGCGTGCGCGATTTGGAATCGGAGACGGAGGGGATCACCCCCCAGGGCGTGGGCGGGTGCTGCTCGTGCCGGGGATAATGCTGGTGATCCTTGCGATCATCTATTTTACGAAGGATGCTTACGAAGGATGCGCCGGCGAGGCCGAATCCGAACCCGAGAACGACGGCGCGAGGGCAGTAAGTGCGGTAGGAATATCCGAAAGGCTCGGCGGGAGCCTCGCGCTCCCACGGCTATGCCGCATCAACGTCAGGTTTATTCCATGCTGTAATTCACCGGGGTTTCGATGAGGGAGATCATGAGGTGGGAGCGGAGCGTCTGCCAGAGGATGGGGATGATGAAGCAGGGGTTGCCTTTGTAAGTGACCAGGCGCTCGGGGCGGCCCTGGATGACCATGGGGACGGAGATCATGAAGCCTGCGCCAAGCTGGCGCCGGGCATTTCCGGAAAGGGTGTTTGCCACTTCGCCGGCCATGTCGCAGCGGAGTTCGTCGGTGGGCTCAAACTCGGCGACGAACCCGAGGATCTTGTCGAGCATTTCGCGGGGGGCGGTGTAATAGACGCAGCCCTGGAGGTCGCCGGAGACGCCGATGATGGCGGTGAAGTCCCCAAGCTCCGAGGTTTCCTCCTGGAGGTACGGGGTTTCCGTTTGCGCGGGGACGCCGGTGATGTGCTTGAAGTAGTGCATGATCGACTGCACAAATACGGGCAGGGTTTCCTGGCGCAGGTTGGAAGAGGAGGCTTGGGATATCATGAGAGCATTTCTAGGAGGGCTTGGTTTAATTCCTCGGGGGTGAATGGTTTGCAGATGAATTGTTCGGCCCCCTTTTTAAGGGCCTCGATGGCGGTGGCGTCATCCGCGAGGGCGGAGACGATCATGATTTTTGTGTCCGGCTTGATCTTGAGCATCTGCTCAAGGGCCTCGATGCCGCCCAGCTCGGGCATGGTGAGATCGAGCGTGACAACGTCGGGCAGGAATTCGCGGAACTGCTGGAGAGCCAGGACCCCGTTCGCAGCGGAGCGGACTTCCTGGAAGTTCGAGGTCTGGATCGAGACCGTGAGGGCGCGTCGCATGACCATGGAGTCATCGACAATGAGCAGTTTCAAATGGGAAACATCGGGAGCAGTGGACATGGTTAACATAATCAATCAAGCAAGGGGAACCGTCAATCAAGCACGGGGGACGGTGATCCCAAATTCGCAGAAGCGGCCGGCGGAAAATTCGATATGGATCTCGCCATTGAGCTGATCCACGACTTCATCCCGCAGCACATCGAGGCCCACTCCCCTGCCCGCATCCTCGGTGACCGCGGGTGCGGTCGAGAAACCGGGCTCGAAAATCAGGGAGTACACTTCGTTATCGGCGAGCGTTTTGCCCTCCTCGATGATCCCCTCCTTGATGGCGCGGGCGCGGATGCTATCCACATCCAGGCCGGCTCCGTCGTCGCGGCAGGTGATTTGCACGAGGTTCTGGCCCGGGATGCAGACGATGTTGATGTCGACCGTGCCGCAGGGGTCCTTGCCGGCCTTGACACGGTCATCCGGCAGTTCAATGCCATGCACGAGGGAATTGCGCGCGAGTTGGAAAATGGCGTTCTGCAGGAGGCGGTGGTGGCGCTCCGGCAATGCGTCGTAGACTTCCTCGATCTTCCAGACGATCTTCGCTTTTTTCCCGCGCCGCGCCGCGATGGTCTGGCAGAGGTCTTCCACGGAGCGCTGCAATTCCTCCGACGGTTTCCTGGCCGGGGCGGCGACCGCTGGAATAGTCACGGAAACAACCGATTTTTCAACACCCGGAGCCGGAGCAGTGGTGTCCACCGGTTTTACCTCCGCCGGGGCAACGGCGCCACCTTGAACAGGCTTCACTTCCGCAGGGCCAAAAGAGTGACGCAGGCCGGAGATGCGCTCAACCATGGTAGAGGTTTCCTTCAACTGGGCCTGGAAATTGGCGATCAACACCAGCACGGCGAGCAGGTCCTCATTGGCAAGCGCGGGGTTGCGCCGCAGATCGGTCAACTGATCCTCGATCTGGTGGACGGTTTTTTCAAACAGCAACAGACCGATGGAGGTTGCCTCCGATTTCAGATTGTGGGCGAGACGGAACACGCGGTCCACCTTGTCGCGGAGAGGATTCGCGCTGGTGGAGGAGTTCTCCATGAAAACGCCGTTGATTTTTGCGAGCGCCTCCTCCGCATCCTTGAGGAAGCGGTGAAGATCGGCGCTTTCCACCTGCAGGATCTCGAAGAGCAGGTCGATCTGCTTCTCGCGCAGCATCTCCCCGGCCTGGAGTTTCGCCTCCAGCTTGATGCGCTCGGTCACGTCGAGCAGCGTCACCATGACGCTGGCCACGGTGTTGTCATGCACGATGCGCTGAAACACAAACTCGACGCTCTTGGGCTGAAAACCGCCATCGGGCGAGGCAAAGTTAAGCTCGACGCACTTGAGAGGATTGAATTTGTGGAGCTGCTTCTCATTTTTGCGGGGATCGAAGAGCAGATCGAAGTAATCGGAGATCGTCTTGTGCCTCTTTTCGGGAAGCAGGGGGCGGAGAATGGTGAGAAAATTGCGGCCGGACAATTCGCTGGTCTGGAGGATCGACTTCAACTCCACCGAGGATTGGGCGCCGATGGTGCCATCGGGCTTCATAAGGAAGAGCCCCTGCCGGACCGTGGCGAAAATGGCGTCGGTCTCGCGCTTGGCGGCGTCGAGCTCGCCGGTAATGATGTCGAACTGCTGATTTGCATTGTTCAGCATGAAAAGGGTGTTGGTCACCTGCGTTTTCGAATACGTCAGATCGGACTTCGTGCTCTCCAGCCTGGTATTCGCCTTTTGGAGTTCGGCCTTCGCGTCCTGCAGATCAAACGCCTGGTCCTTGGCTTCCTCGTGGCTTTTCCTCAGCTTTCCATTGAGGTAAAAGAAGGAGATGCTGAAGATCACCAGCAACAGGGCGAGTGCGGCAATCTGGATCGAGTAAATCTGGGTTTTGTCCAGGGAGACGGGAGTCGTGCCGATGTAATAGTCGGCAGCCATGGCCCCCAAGGCAAGCAAGACAAAGATCACAGAAAGGGAGATCAGCAGCCCGTTGCTGCGTTCGGGCTTGGGAGAATTTTCCGTGGGGCAGGCAGCCAGGGCGGCGGCAATCGAGTCCATTTGAGTAGAGTTGGAAGGGAGAGCGGTGAGCGTGTCCATGTGGGTTGTTACGTATTTCTGGGTTAGCATTCTGAATGCGGGACGAGCTTCACCTTTGGAGCAGATAGTGTTCCCAAAAGCGGCGCAGCTATTACGTTTATTAAAAAATTATTTTATTAAGGGTGCGCATGCTCCAAACCAGTTCCTTCTTGCCCGATCTATTGGGCAGACCTAATTTCTCCGGATGAACCGTCTTTTCCTCTCCTCCCTCCTCGGCCTCACCCTGACCTGTGCCTCATTCGGCGGGGGGACGTTTACCTGGCCGACGCCCCCGCAGCCGCCCGATGCAAACCCGGCGGCGACCGCAGTATTCCCGCTGAGCGGCTGGTTGAATAACTTCGAGCAGAATCTGCAAAATGTCCGGAAAATGGAAAAGGTGGACCTGATTTTTGACGGCGACCAATGGGCGATCACCTCGGGCAACTACGGCCCGACGGGCGGGATGTGGAGCCGCTATGGGGGGCTGAATGCCTATGATTTCAGCAGCCGCGGGGACACGACGCAGGCTGTGCTCTGGCGGTTGCAGAACGGACAGATGGATGGGCTTCATCCGAAGCTGATCGTGCTGCAGGTCGGAAGCAATAATTTAAACACGAATACACCGGAGCAAGTCGCCGAGGGAGTCAAGGCGATAATCGCGGAATACCAGAAGCGTTGTCCCGAGGCGGTGATCCTGCTCCAGGGAATCTTTCCGCACGCCGAGAAGCCGACCGACCCGAGCCGCGCGAAAGTGCAGGCAGTCAACCAGATCATCTCCGCATTTGGCGACGGCAAGAAAGTGATCTACCTCGATTTCGGCGACAAATTCCTGCAGCCCGACGGCACCATCAAGGACACGATGATTTACACCTCCTTCCCCACCGGGAAGGGCTATGAAATCTGGGGCGATGCGATCCAGCCGGTGATCGAGCAATTTTTCCCAGGGGCGGACACCAAGCCCAAAGCGCAGGCGGCAGCCACGAAAGAGGCATCCCCCGCCCCTTCCATTGCGCCGGGAATGCCTGCTCCCGGGACTACCGAGTCCGCAACCTCGGCTGCACCCGTTATCGGCGGGGGGACGATTACCTGGCCATCGCCGCCTTTGCCGCCCGGAGGCAATTCCGCGATCATTCCCGAGCCGCCGCTGGGCTGGTTGAACCAGTTTCAAAAGAAAATCGATGAGGCTCAAAAGATGCCGGGCGTTGATCTGATCTTCGACGGCGACTCGATCACGGCTGGCTGGAAAGGCGGAGGAGGAGGCGTGTGGGGCCATCATTACGCAAAGCTGAACGCCTATGATTTCGGCAACCCGGGAGATACCACGAACGGCGTACTCTGGCAGGTGCAAAACGGCCAGGTGGACGGGCTGCATCCCAAGCTGATCGTGCTGCTCATCGGCACCAATAACCTCGGGCACAGCAGCGTGGAGCAACTCGCGGATGGAATAAAGGCGGTGGTCACGGAATACCAGAAGCATTGTCCGGGCGCGGCGATCCTGCTCCAGGGAATCTTCCCGCGCAGCGAAAAACCGACCGACCCGATTCGCGAGAAGATCAAGGCGGTCAACAAGATCATCTCCGGATATGCCGATGGAAAAAAAGTGATCTACATGGATTTCGGCGACAAGTTCCTCGAACCCGATGGAACCCTGAGCAAGGAAATAATGCCGGATCTTCTGCACCCCTCGGCGAAGGGTTACCAGATCTGGGCCGATGCGATCCAGCCGGTGATCGACCAGTTTTTTCCGCCTGCGGATGCAGCCGTGGCGAGCCCGGCTCCGGCTGGTGCGAAATAGCAAACCGGGAGTGAAGAGCTTCCGGCGTTGAATGCGGTTCGGTTCCTGAAATATCAGGGCTTGCCCAAGGCGCAGGCGAGGGCCTGCTCCAATTTCATGGCACGGCCAGCGTCCCATGATTCCTGAAAAATGTCGGGCGACAGGGCTTCACGCATGGAGCCGACGGCACGGTCGTAGAAAATGCGGTCCGTGGGAGGCATGGAGAGGCCGATTTTTTCGCGGAGCACCTCGGCTGAGCCGTATAATTTTGCGGCGCGCTTTGCATTGCCTTCGCCTATGAGGACGTCGCCGAAGCCCTCAAGAAAATAGGGCATGATCCATTTGTTCCCAAGCTGGCGGCTGGTGGTGACAGAGTCCTCGAGAAGTGTGCGGGCGGTGGTGTAGTCTTTGAGGGCGGTGACGACCCGGCTGAGGCTCCACGAGAGCATGCTGATGATGTAGATGTCGCCAATCTTCCGGTAAATGATGAGGCTTTTTTCCTTCAATTCGCGCGCACCTTGGAGATCGCCGTCATCGGCAGCGAGTGTCCCCTGCCCGCTTTGCCCAATCGCCATCAATTGTTCATCGCCCGATTGCCGTGAATATTGAAGGCACTCCTCGAAAAAGGCGCGTGATTTCTCCATCTCGCCCTGGGAACGCTCCACAAAGGCGAGGTACGCAAGGGTTAAAGCGGTCAGGCGCTTGTTATCAAGCTCGCGGAAAATGGAAAGGGCGTCGGTAAAATAGGCGTGCGCGGCGACATTGTCATCCTGGCACCATGCGAGCCGGCCCGCGCCTGCGAGCGCCTTGGCGCGGATGATGGTGCGGGCTGCTGCTCCCGGAAGCGCGAGCAACTCGGCATAGCGTTCGCGGGCCTGGTTCAAGTGACTGCGTACTTCCCAGAACCGGCTCAAAGCCCCTGCAAGCCGCAGGCCGGATATAACGGCTTCCGGTGACTCCATGCACCACTCGAGGGCGTAACGGAGATTGAGACGCTCGTACTCGAGTTTTTCCAGCCAGACGAGTTGCTCCGGCCCGTAGAGTTTGGGCTCGGCACTCTCGACAAACTTCAAAAAATAAGCGACGTGCCTGGCGCGGAGGGCTGGCATTTCACCGGCTTCCTCGAGCTTGCCGCGACCGTATTGCCAGACGGATTCGAGGATGTAATAGCGTGGCTCGCCACCGGGTTCCACTTCGCGTGTGACGAGTGATTTATCGACGAGTTGTGAAAGCATATCGAGCATGTCGTCCTCATCCACGCCGTCACCGGAGCAGACTTCCTCCACAGCCTCAAGCGTCCGCCCGCGCGCGAAGACCGAGAGGCGGCGAAGGAGTTTTTTCTCCTGCTCGCTGAGCAGATCGTAGCTCCAGTCGATGAGCGCACGGAGTGTCTGCTGGCGGGGAAGCGCGGTGCGGCTGCCGCCGGTGAGGAGGCGGAAGCTGTCGTCGAGACGCTTCGATATCTGGTCGAGCGTGAGGACCTTTACGCGGGCGGCGGCGAGTTCGATCGCGAGAGGGATGCCATCGAGCCGCCAGCAAATTTGCGCGACGGCGGGGGCGTTTTCATTGCTGATCACGAATGAGGGCTGCACGGCCGTTGCGCGATCCACGAAGAGACGGACGGCCTCGTATTGGGAAAGGGCCTCGATGAGTTCCGCACCGGTGAGCTTGTCGCGCCAGAGGTCGGGCAGCGAAAGGGACGGCACGGCCCATGTTGTCTCGCCCGCGATGCCCATGGCCTCACGGCTGCTGGCGAGGATGCGGAGATTCGGACAGGCGCGCAACAACGTATCGGCCAGCCGCGCGACGGCAGCGATGAGGTGCTCGCAATTGTCGAGGATGAGCAGCAGGCTTTTTGCCTGCAGGTAATTGACGAGCGTGGTGAGCAGCGGACGCTCGGGTTCCTCACGCACGCCGAGGACGGTGGCGACGGTTTCCACCAATGTGTCCGGCTCGGTGAGGGCTGCAAGTTCCACGAGCCAGACGCCGTCCGCGAAGGATTCCAGTATATCGGCCGCAATTTGAAGGGAGAGGCGCGTCTTGCCTGTGCCGCCCGTGCCGGTGAGGGTGAGCAGATGCGTGGTGCCGAGGAGGCGCTTTACCTCGGTCATCTCGCGCTCGCGCCCGATGAAGCTGGTGAGTTGGACAGGCAAGTTATTAGGCACCACTTCCATGGAGCGCAGTGGAGGAAACTCGGTGGGCAGGCCTTCCACGATCAATTGAAAAATGCGCTCGGGGCGGTTCAGGTCCTTGAGCCGCCTCTCGCCGAGATCGCGGAGCGAAACACCTTTCAACAGGTGGTCTCGCACCAATTCCTCGCTCGCGAAGGAGAGCAATGTCTGCCCGCCGTGACCCGCGGCGAGGAGACGCGCGGTACGGTTCATCGATGGGCCGAAATAGTCATTTTCGCGGAATTCCGCAGCGCCGGTATGAATTGCCATGCGCACCCGGAGAGGACCGGTTTCATCCCATGTATTCCGGAAAAGCGCGCGCTGCGCAGCGACTGCCGCTTCCAATGCGCCGGAAGCAGTTTCAAACGCGCCGTAGAATGCGTCCCCTGCTGTCTTGAAAATATAACCGCCCTGTCCCTCGATGGCGGCACGCACAATGGCATCGTGACGCGTCAATGCGGGGCCCATATCGACCGGATAGCGTTCCCAGAGGCGGGAACTGCCCTCGATATCCGTGAATAGAAAAGTGATCGTTCCTGTAGGCGCTTGAGGCATTACGTCTTCTATTTAAACGATGCGCGGCGGGATGTATAAAAGAAAATGAGGGTTCGTCGCTTTTCGTTCACTCCGAGGGAAGCCACTTGTTGCCGAAGATCTTTTGCCAGTCGGCCTGGCCGATCAGGACGCCGGAGACAATGAAAGCCATGGCGAACCAGAAAGTGGGCGAGATCGTTTCGCCCAGGGTGAAATGGGCCCAGAGCATGGTGCTGACTGGAATGAGATTACCGAAAAGAAAGACTTCACTGGTTTTCCAATGTCTCAAGGCGTGGTTCCAAAGCGCGAAGGCTGTAATGCCGCCGGCCAGGATGCAATACGATTGCGCCAGCAGAAGCCCGGGTTCCAGATGGATAGGGTGATAGATATTTTCCACGATCGCCAGAGGAAGCATAAGAAGGCCGGCACGCCACATCGTGTGCGCCGTGATTTCGGCGCCGGAGAGTGTCGCCCCAAGCAGGCGGCACTGGCGGCCGTAGTTCGTCCATAAGACACTGGCTACGAGCGCGAGAAATTCCCCCCGAAGAGTGCCGGCGGTTGATTTCAACGCGGGCAGGAAGAGAATCGCGACACCCACAAGAGCCAGCACTGCGGCAAGGAAACATTTGAAGTATTTTCCAAGGGTGTAGCCCGACCGGCCTTCCCATAGCAGCGCCCATACCGGGGCAACTGCCAGATAAAGGGCCACATGAGAAGCGGAAGCCCAGCGCAATGCGAAGTTGAAGACGACCGTATAGGCGGCCAGGCTGAATCCGCCGCGCCACCACAAACTCCGCCTCAATTCAGGTGATAGCAGACCTGCCCGGCCCAGCAAGTTTGTCCATCGTAGCAAAGCAAACATCAATAAGCCGGCGATGATAAAGCGTGTGCTGCCGACGGTGATTGGCGGCCACGATTTAACCAGAAACTTGATCGACGCATTATTTCCGCCCCACAACAAAATCGCGAGAAGGAGACCGGCGATGATACCCAAATGATTTTTCGAGCCGGTTTTACCAAGTGGCATTTTTGTTTCCTTACGCTTTGTGTTCCTGATTTTCAACATTCAGCAAAAAACCGCCGCTCCTTGCGAGAGCGGCGGTTTCGCAATTGATATGGAGAAGCGCTTATGCGTTGACAGGCTGACCCTGTGCAACTTCGTTGCGCTCTTTCATCGCGGCTTTGCGGCTCAGCTTCACGCGGCCTTTGTCGTCGATGCCGATGCACTTGACCCAGATCGCGTCGCCCACTTTGACGACGTCTTCCGTGCGGTTTACGCGGAAATCCGCAAGCTCGGAAATGTGGCAGAGGCCATCCTTGCCGGGCATGACTTCCACGAAGCAGCCGAATTCCTTGATGGAAACGACCGTGCCCTGGTAGGTCTCGCCGACTTCGATCTCCTTCGTCATGCCAGCAATGATCTGCTTGGCCCGGGCGAGGCTCTCGCCGTTGTTCGAGTAGATATGGACGCATCCGTCGTCGTCGATGTTGATCTCGGCGCCGGTCTCGGCAACGATGCCCTTGATGGTCTTGCCACCAGGCCCGATGAGAAGGCCGATCTTGTCCACAGGGATGCGGACAGTCTCGATGCGAGGCGCATACTGGCTCAACTCCGTGCGAGGCGCGGAGATGGCGGTGGCCATGACTTCGAGGATCTTGGTGCGGGCTGCCTTGGCCTCAAAGATTGCCTCGGTGAGGATCTTGTGGCTTACGCCTGCGAGTTTCAGATCGAGTTGGAAACCTGTGACGCCGACGTCGGTGCCGCAGAGCTTGAAATCCATGTCGCCGAAATGATCCTCGGAACCGAGGATGTCGGTGAGCGTGGTGTAACGGGAGAGCTGCTCCCCGTTGTATTCAGTCACGAGACCGACGGAAATGCCAGCCACAGGGCGCTTGATCGGCACACCTGCATCCATGAGTGAAAGGATGCCTGCGCAGACACTGGCCATGGAGGTGGAACCATTTGATTCCATGATCTCGCTGCTTATGCGGATGGCATAAGGGAATTTCGCCTGCTCTGGAATGACCGGCTCGATGGAACGCTCTGCGAGCGCGCCGTGACCGATTTCGCGGCGGCCCGGTGAGCCGGTGCGGCCGGTTTCACCCACGCTGAATGGCGGAAAGTTGTAGTGCAGGATGAAGCTCTTGGTGGTATCGCCGCCGGTGTAGCCGTCCATTTCCTGCGATTCATCAGCGGGAGCAAGAGTGGCGAGCGCCACTGCCTGCGTCTCACCACGTGAGAAGAGCGCGGATCCGTGCGTGCGCGGGAGCAAACCAACCTCGGCGGTAAGAGGGCGGAGATCATGGTAACCACGGCCATCACAACGCTTCTGGCGATCCAGAATGCTGACACGGAACGCTTTTTTCTGCAGGTAGTCGAAAGCCTGGGAAACCTCGAAGCCGGTAGCCTCGGGATATTTCGCCAGAATCGCGGCCTTGACCTCGGACTTGAGGGCATCCACCGCTTTGCCACGGGCAACTTTGCTCGGGGTATAAAGCGCGGCTTCAATCCGGTCTCCGGCGACGCCGTAAGCTACTTCGAGGAGTTCGTCCTTCACCAGCATGAGCGGAGGCTGGCGCTTTGGCTTGCCTGCTTTTGCAGCGAGTTCATTTTGTGCGGCGATGATCTGCTGCACGAAGGGATGTGCGAATTCCAGCGCTTTTACGAATTCCTCCTCTGGCATTTCGTCTGCGGCGCCTTCGATCATGATGATGTCGTTTTGCGTGCCGACATAAACGAGATCGAGGTCGCTGTTCTTGCGCTCGGAGTGAGTGGGATTGACCACGAATTTACCGTCAACCCGGCCAACGCGGACTGCGCCCACAGGGCCATTGAAAGGGATGTCGCTGACCATGAGAGCAGCACTGGCGCCGTTGATGGAAAGCATGTCGGGATCGTTCTCGCCATCCGCACTCAGAAGGACGGTGATGATCTGCGTGTCGTAGAGGTAGCCTTTCGGGAAGAGCGGACGCAATGGGCGATCCGTCATACGCGCGGTAAGGATTTCCTTCTCGGTGGGGCGTCCTTCACGCTTGAAATAGCCGCCGGGAAATTTGCCGACCGCCGCCGCTTTTTCGCGGTAGTCAACGGTGAGCGGGAACCAGTCCTGGCCTTCCTTCAAGGTGGTGGCGGAGACTGCGGAGACGAGGAGGACCGTGTCGCCTGAGCGAACTGTCACTGCGCCGTCTGCGAGTTTGGCAAGTTTGCCGGTTTCGATGGTGATCTGGGTGGAGCCTAGCTGGCTCGATACTGTATGAGACATATTAATTATGGATGGCGGCATCCATGTCTCACCGGCCTGAGGGAAAATTAAGAGCTATGAATTAAGAATTAAAAAGTCTGCCTCATGTTTGAGGGAACTTCTTAATTCATAATTCCTAACTCCTGAATCGATTCCTGTGTCCGGCGCGACAATTCGCCGCCGATTTTCTTTTCGTTGAGTTTTCTCCCGGCAACCGCCGGGGGAAAACAATGGTTTTGTTTTGTGTTTTAATGACAGGAACCCTGCCGGCATTACCCGGCAGGGTCCACAATCAAAAAATATTTACTTACGCAGGTTGAGTTTTTCGAGGATGCTCTTGTAGCGATCCCCTGCGGTTTTTTTGAGGTAATCGAGAAGGCTGCGACGTTGCGCGACCATTTTCAAAAGGCCGCGGCGTGAGGAGTGATCCTTGACGTGAGACTTGAGATGCTCGGTAAGATGATTAATGCGTTGTGTAAGAAGGGCGATCTGGACATCGGCGCTGCCAGTGTCCTTTTCATGCATTTGGAACCCGTTGATTTCTTTTATAGCTGTAGTTGACATAAACTTGAATCGGGAAGTATCTCCGCAATGAAAGAGTTGGCAAGTATTTTCGCTGAAATAAATGAGGAATCCCGCAATTCATCACTGTGAATGCCCGTTTGTATCGAATTTGTACACTCTGGGTGGTGTCTGCCGCCGGAAAGACGATCTGCTTTAAAACAGCCGCCTGTTGGCTAAAAGCCCGTCAGTTGGCACTCTGCGTGCTATAATATTGATTCGAAAACCAATTTCATATGCTTACTTTCGCCTATCAAGCTCGTGACGCCGCTGGAAAAACCGTATCCGGAGTTCAGGAAGCCCTGAATGAGGATAACGCCATCACAACACTGATGACCCGCGGGTTCATGGTGCTCTCCATCCAGCAGAAGTCCGTCACCAAGCGCATGAAGACGATCGGCGGTATCAGTGATACCGATCTCGTGCTTTTCACCCGGCAGCTTGCCACCATGGTTGATGCGGGTCTGCCTTTGGTCACCGCACTCACCGGCCTTTTTGAACAAACGGATGCGAAGAAGCAGGCGGGACTGCGCCAGGTAATCGGCGATTTGAGCGCCCGTGTGCAACAGGGAGAATCCTTCTACGAAGCCGTCTCAAAATTCCCAAGGGTCTTCAACCGCCTGTTCGTGAGCATGGTGAAAGCGGGTGAATCGGGCGGTTTGCTTGCTGAGATCCTGGATCGTCTCGCCGCCTTTCTTGAAGCGAGCGCAAGGTTGAAAAAGAAAGTCAAATCCGCGATGACTTACCCGGTGATCGTTATCGGTATCGCATTTTGCATCACGACGTTCCTTATCGTAAAAGTCGTCCCCGTCTTCTCACAGATTTTCGCGGACTTCGGCGCGAAACTCCCCGCCCCTACGCAATTCCTCATCGACCTTAGCGATTTCATCCGTGGAAACTGGTACTACCTCATCGCTGGAGCTATCGGCATCTTTTTTGGCATCCGCACTTTTCTTCGCACAAAACGCGGCTCGGAAATGTGGGACCGCTGGAAACTGAAACTCCCGATCTTTGGGCCGCTTGTTCATAAGATTTGCATGACCCGTTTCTCGCGCACCTTTGCGCAGTTGATCCGAAGCGGTGTGCCGATCCTGGAAGTCATGGAAATCGTCGGTGAGACATCCGGCAACCATGTGATCGCCGTGGCGATCCACGGCGTGTCCGCGGATGTGGAACGCGGCGAGCATTTGACGAATGCCATGTCCAGGCAGTCTATATTCCCCCCGATGATGCTGCGAATGGTCTCCGCAGGCGAAGCCACAGGTAAAATCGATGTGATGCTCGAAAAGATGGCCGACTTCTGGGACGAGGAAATCGAGGCTACGCTGGATGCTTTGACGTCGTTGATCGAACCGCTTTTGATCGTAGTACTCGGCGTTATCGTCGGTGGCATCGTTATTTCGATGTTCCTGCCGATCTTCAAGCTGAACGACATCGTGTCGCAACCGGCCAGCGGCGGCAACTAGAGCGCGGTTTTTACTCTGGAGCACCTTGACCGGGTTGGACTGGGCTGGACGGAATCAATGAGGCGGAGGGCCTGAGTTGGGTTGAATCGGCGATGCCGACCGGGGTCTTTTTACCCGGATCAGGCCGGATTAACCCGGATCGGGTGGGACTGGAATCGTGCAGCCTTAAACTTGGGAAAGACCCGCAGACGGTAATTCTCGGTTCAAAGCCAGTTTGATTGAGAATTTCAAAGAACAGCCGGTCAATTCTGGCCGGATTCGTAAAGTAACCTCTCAAGAAGCCTTGCCGTAAAAGAGCAGCGCACAAACGACCACAGCCGCCCCGTACACCGCGCCACTGATGCACAGCGCCGACCACCGGCCCTTTGATTTCAGCACCCAGGCAATCTGGTCGCGCATAAGATAAGGCATGCCGACCCAGAACATGCCGAGTACGATCCAGACATAGGCCAATACCACCAATAGCAGACGGCTTGTTTGAGGTTGCAGGAAAGCCGCTTCCAGGATTGGCTCGGCAAGCAGGAGCATCAGCATGCCCAGGGCGCGGACGGAAAGGAATTCATCCACGAACATCACCGTGAGCACGTAGGCGACCGGCACCAGAATCATCAGGCCCGTCCGGTAACTGGTGAACTCGCCCAGATCCATCGTGGTCACGAGCCAGAAGGCCCAGAGCCCTGCGATGGAAATCAGAACCATTCCCATTATCTTCGAGCGTGGAAATGCCTTCACCCAGCCTTGTATGGTGTTGCCATGGATAATCCCCAACAAATGCGAGATCAATAATGCAAAGCCAACGACCAGACCGACCAATTTTAAATCCAAAGTATAAATCATGATTTTTTTGGAGCGCACAGCAAATGCCGGATTTCCCCCGCGCTCAAGCTAAAAACTTTTTTTACCGGGGCATTACCATTTCTGACCTGCCCGCTTCAGATCCGAGGATTGCGGGATCGCCGTAAAGAGTGAATCCGGTGGAATAGACGATGCGCATATTAAATATCTGCCCGACATGGCGTTCGCCGCCTTCGAAGACGACGATTTTGTTTGTGCGTGTGCGACCGCTTAACCGGTTGGGGTTTGTCCTGCTCTCGCCTTCGCAAAGAATCTCCACATTTTTCCCCACCAGTTCCTCGCATTTGCGCCTTGCAGCTTCGTTTACCACCGTGAGCAAATCCTTGTTCCTGAATTCCTTCACGCTTTCCTCCAACTGGCCGGGTAATTCCGCAGCAGGCGTGTCCTTGCGTTTTGAATACCGGAAAATGAAGGCGTTATCAAAGTCCACGTGCTTCACCAGATTGCGGGTTGCGAGGTAATCCTCCCCGGTTTCGCCGGGAAAGCCCACGATCACATCCGTGGTGATTGCGATATCCGGCCTCGCTGTGCGGATTCTTTCCACCAGGCCGAGGTATTTTTCCGCAGTGTAGGTGCGATGCATCGCTTTCAAGATACGGTCGGAGCCCGACTGCAAGGGCAGATGCACGTGCTCCATGAGCTTTGGCAGATAGGTGAAGGCGTCGATGAGGTCGTCCTTGTAACCGATGGGATGCGGCGATGTGAACCGGAGGCGCTCCAACCCCTCGATCTCATGCACCGCTTCGAGAAGCTGTACAAAAGGGCTCCTGCCATTCACCTTTTCAAATTCATGGCGGCCGTAGAGATTCACGATCTGGCCGAGCAAAGTCACTTCCTTGATTCCCCGCTCTGTCAGACCGCGCACTTCGGAGACGATTTCCTCGATGCGGCGCGAGCGCTCGGCCCCGCGTGTGTAAGGGACGATACAAAATGTGCAGTGCATGTTGCAGCCCTGCATGATCGATACGAACGCGGTCGCCTGGCGCTCTTCCAGCACGTGTTCGCGGATGGTTTCCTGAGAATCCGCCTCCTCCTCCACATCGACTATGGAGAAACGGGCATCGTCCATGCGCGCATCCTTTTTCTTTTGGAAAATCTCGTCCACGTAATCGGCGACGCGATGGAATTTCTGGGTTCCCACCACGAGATCGACATGCGCCACATCGCGCACCAGGTCGGCTCCCCTGCTCTGCGCCATGCATCCGAGGAATCCAAATACCAGTTCGGGCTTTTTCTTGCGCAGGTTTCCGAGCATCCCCATTTTGCCGATCGCCTTTTGCTCGGCCATGTCGCGGACGCTGCAGGTATTCAACAGGATCACATCGGCCTCCGCCTCCAGCGGCGTCAGTTCGTAACCACGCGCGACCAGCATCTGCGCGACTTGTTCGGAGTCGCGCTCGTTCATCTGGCAACCGTAGGTTTTAATGAAGACTTTGGGCATCGGGCTGGGTAAGTTACATAGCACCACGGAAAAGTCGAGCGGTGCCAAGCAGTGCTGTGATTTCAGTTTGGAATTTGTTTTCGAACTTTTGCAGATTCTCTTGCCATCGGATTTTATTGACGCATAGTAACCACCCGCTAAATAAATGTGGCAATAAAGCAGTTTTCCGGAGTCAAATTCACGGGGTCTTAGCTCAGTTGGTAGAGCGCCGCAATGGCATTGCGGAGGTCAGGGGTTCGAACCCCCTAGGCTCCAATCCCCTAACGTGCAGGAAGTAAAGCACTTAGGGGATGGGGAAAGGAATGACGAAAAGTATGCGTTGACCCCGTGCGTTGACCCCGATACACTTCCCCTGTGAAGAACACCACCCCCACGAAGAACATCGACGCCAGAGACGGACGCGGCTGCCTGGAGCGCGTTGCAGAGCACCTCTACCGCCATCAAGGCAACGGGAGCTACTACGGCATCATCAAGATCGCAGGGAAGAAGAAGGTCGAAGCCCTGCGCGTTCATCCCGGCCTGCCCCCGACCACCGACCGCGCCACGGCCAACCGTCTGCTCGCCGCATGGAAGGTGAAGCGGGCGAGCGTCAATCCCCAATCCGCCGACCTGACCCTCGACGCCCTGCTCGAAAAATTCAAGTCCACCCGCGCCGCCAAATCCGCGAAGACCCGCGAGACCGAGAAATACATGATGACCAAATTCCGCGAGGAGTTCGGGCGCAACGGCGAAGGCAAGCGCATCTACGGCATGGAGGCAAAGGTGTCCCGCGTCGTCCCCTCCGATGTGGCGCAGTTCCTCGCGGGCATCGCAGCCACCGGCATCCGCAACGTCTCCTATAACCGCTACCGCTTTTTCGTGCTCCAGCTTTTCCGCGTCGCCGTAGAGGACGGGGTGATCGCCACAAGCCCCCTCACAGCCACACAAAAGCCCAAGAAGAGGGAGAAGGTTTTCAGGAACATCCCGACCGCCGAGGAATTCGCGAAGATCGTTGCTGAAATCCGCACACCCGCATGGAAGCAGGTCAAAGGCAAGCGCGGCGGACAGCGCCCGATGAACTTCCATGAGAGCGCGGATTTTGCGGAGTTCGAGGGCCGCGCCGGATTGGGGCGGGGCGAGACGCGCAGCCTCAAGTGGAAGGACATTGACTGGGAAGGAAACCGGGCGCAGGCCCACGCTCCCTCCCTCTTCATCGTGCGGGTGAAAACCAAGGGTTACTTCGAGGTTCCGATCTACCCCGCCCTGCGCCCGTTGCTCGAACGCCGCAAAGCCGAAGCCATCGCCGACGGCACTTACGCGCCCGACGCGACCGTGTTCAAGATCAAGAGCATCAAGACCGCGCTCGGCCACGCCTGCAAGCGGCTTGGACTTCCCCACTTCTGCGAACTCAATCTTCGCGCCATGCGCATCCGCGACCTGTTCGAGAATGGCGTCGATGTGAAAACCATCGCGCTCTGGCAGGGGCATCAGGACGGCGGGAAGCTGATTATGAACACCTACACGGAAATCTTCCGCAGCAACAATGCCGCCTACATGGCAGAGCAGATCGCCAAGGCAGACGGGACCAACATCATCCCGTTCGTTGCGGCGAAGGCGGCGTGACTTATTCACGATTGGCAAGCCCGTTGACAAAATGCTCCACCTCCGCTTTCAGGATAAGACTCCTCGAACAAGTCGGATCACGCCGCAGCAGCCCTTGCTTGCAAAGACGGTCCACGGTTTTCTCCGAGCGTTTCAACAGCGCGGCCACTTCCGCGATCGTGTAAAATAACGGCTCGGGCATCTTGATGCAGAGGGGGGTTTTGAGGGCGTTCATATTGGACCAAACGTCATTGTGTTTTGCAAACATAATCACCGAAGGCCAATAAAATATGCTCGGGGTCGAAAGCGTCCTCATCGTGGGCAATGAGGTAGCGGCACACGAGGTCCACATCCGCGAAGGTGTAATTCCTCACCACGTCCACGGCGGCGATGATCGACTTCTCGTATTCGCTCGTCAGACGCACGGGGCGTTTGCACGCGATGTCCAGGCGCATGATCACGACGACGGCGGATTTTCTTTCCTCAGGCGTGGCACTCTGGCCGGAAACCAGCGGAAGATCCGGCTGCCTTGCCTCAAGTAACTTTGCCTGCTTTACGGCAAGCCCCTCCGAGTCGCGCAACTGCGCCAGCTTCATCGCAGTCACGAACTGCTGAGGGACTCCGCCAGTCTCTTTGCATTAAGAATTTCAGTATTAGCCATATTGATGTGTTGTGACAGTCAGCGCTGCGCAGCTTCCAGAAGTGAAAGTTACTTTCACTGTTCCACTGAACAAACGCGCGAGATATTTAAATCCCACCCGTTTCTCATTGGGTTAGAAAGCTACATATGCCATTTTGAGTTGTAAAGAAAATCATATTAATATTTACTTTAATTTTGAAAAACGGCTTATAACCCGCATGACCGAATTCGTAGCCGCCGCCACTCCCTCTGGGAAAAGCCAAGTGATTCGAGATCTTCTTATCTGGCAGACGGCGCGTGACCGTCTCCCGTTGCCGATGCTCATGACCAAAATGGGCGACGGCGCATTTACCGTGAAGGGAGCGGCCTGCCCGTTCTGCCTGGACAACAAAAAAAAATGGGGCGTCTTCAAGCATGACAACGGGCATCTCTATTTCAAGTGCCACAAGCCGGGCTGCGATGCGGGAGACCCCCCACACGGCCACGGCGAGATAGGCTACATCGCGCTGCGCCGGGGCATCAGTGTCACGGAGGCATCCAAGGAATATCTGCGCATGGCCGTGCCGGATTTGTATGTCGAGGACGACATCCCGGACACGAAGCAGGCCAAGCCGGAAACCTTCAAGCGTGACGAGACGACCCCGCTCAATGTGTGGCACGCCCTCTGGAGGAAGCTGCCACTCACCGCTGCCGACCACAAGGAACTCATGGAGGATCGCGGGTTCAGCGACGCCACGATTCACGCGCTCGGGTTCCGGTCCAACAACCCCACCAACGCCGATCTGCTCGCGAAGCTGGCTCATGAATGGAGCGTGGAGAAACTTCTCGATGCCGGCCTTTACGTCGAGGACAAACGCAAAGGCCCCAAGCCGAGCGGCCAGTTCTGCGGCTATGGCATCACCGGGAAGAAGGACAAGGATGGCGGCGCGGTCTGGGAAGTGACGGAGCCGATCATCATTCCCTACCTCGATGAAGACGGGACGCCGTTCTATCTCCGTCCACACAAGGGGGGCGTCTCGCGCCCCAAGGATGATCTCGATGACGACAAGGTTGTCATGGAGTCCATCGGGGAAGACGTGCCATGCAGCAGCCATGTCTATTGCCCATTCACGATCTCGGATTCGCTCGCCGCGTTCGACGGCACATGCGTTCTGACCGAGGGCGAATACAAGGTGGGCGCGCTCTATCAATGCGGCATCCCCGCCCTCTGCGTCCCCGGCATCACATTCGTCCGCAACCCCACGTTCAAGCGCCAGCTCATTGATCTCCTCAAGAAATACGAGGTGACAGACCTGGTGATCATGTTCGATAACGAGGTCAAGGACGATCCGAATTTCCCCGATCGCTACAAGCCGGACCCGAAGAAACGGTGGGACACGCAGATCTGGGCGGAATACACCGCCATCGACCTGAAGGAGTATTTCCGCTCCATCAACGGCACAGTAAAGATATC